>JAAUYD010096369.1_pt1 | contig 40642 bp, 34 predicted proteins | sample 7278101 | NCBI WGS metagenome assembly JAAUYD01 (sample SAMN14350128, study PRJNA611818) | marine sediment metagenome | isolation source: surface marine sediment (0.6m) | place: French Polynesia: Moorea | collected 2018-08
CTGTCGCTCGTTGCCGTGCAAGAGGGAGTGGTCGTCGGGCACGTGGCCTTCTCGCCGGCCGCAGGAGGAGGGCCGGGCTCCTGGCTCGCCCTCGGCCCGGTGTCCGTCCGGCCCGACCTCCAGGGCGAAGGGATCGGCTCGGCCCTGATCGAGCCGATCCCTTCGCCCTGGAGGTCGGGCCGGACGGACACCGGGCCGAGGGCGAGCCAGGAGCCCGGCCCTCCTCCTTCGGCGGGCGAGAAGGCCACGTGCCCGACGACCTCTCCCTCCTGCACGGCAACGAGCGACAGCTGGAGGGCACCGGCGGATCGGAGCCGATCGACGACCTCCTGCTCGTCACCGTCCGCGTAGGGCATGCCGCGGAAGGCGGCCTCGGTGAGGTCGTGGATGGGACGCTCGTCGCCCGCCTGCTCCGGGCGGATCTCGACCGGCTGCGTCACTCGCCGACCCGAGTCGACGGCTTCCGTGCGGGCAGGATCTCGTCGATCAGCCCGTACTCGAGCGCCTCGGCCGGGCTCATGTAGTGGGAGACGTCTTCCGTCATCGGAAACCACTCCTCGGGAAGCCGCGCGCAGCGTCGCCACAGGGCCTCGTAGCGTCCTCTCGACAGCTCCGATGGCCTCTCTTCGGAGTCCGACTCGTTGGCGTGCACCATCACGATCGAGTTCTCGGTCGCGGCGCGGCGGCCGGTCGCCGAGCACAGGATCCCGGCCCCCGCCGAGTAGATGCCCCCGATGCCCGTCACGGCGACCGGCGCCGTGGCCATCTCCATGGCGTCGATCACGGCGAACATCGAGTCCGTCCAGCCTCCCTGGGTGGCGAGGAACACCTCGATGGGGGCCTCACCGTCGATGGCGTCGAGGTAGAGGATCCGCGCGATCAGGTCCTTGGCGGTCCGCTCGTTGATCCCGGCGGTGCTCACGATCTTGCGCTGGGCCAGCAGTGCGTCGTCGGTGCGCAGCACCGGATCCTCCCAGCCCGCCTCGAGATGGCGATCGACCATCGTGTCGAAGTAGTCGTAGGGATGGAGGCGATCGTCGGCGAGCCCGGTGCAGCCGAGGCAGAGACAGAGCGCCGTGGCCACGAGCCAGCGCCGGACTCCGGTCGACTCGCGGAGCGCGAAGCAAGGGAAGGACGCCATCGACCGGCCAGCGTAGCCAGGAGCGTCCCATGCCGCCGTATGCGTTCGCTACTCGCGCTCCAGGCGGACCGGCACGACGTCCTCGGTGCACGGCGCGAGCAACCGGACCCAGCGGTCGGCCACGCCGTACTTCTCCCGGAGCAGCGCGTCGACCCGCTCGTGAGGCCCGGGAACGAGAGTCGCGCGATAGCGGCCGACGCCTCCGCCCCGGTCCACCTCGACCACGGGCTCGCCTTCGAACTGCGCCAGCCAGTCGGGTCCCGCACTGTGGAGCCAGGCGACGTCGCCATCGTCGACGATCCAGAGCCGCGTCTCCCGCCACTCGCCCTCCGCGAGCGGCGTGCGCAGGGTGACGACCTCCCGGCCCACCTCGATGAGCGCCAGGTGGCCGAGCACGACCGCGAGGCCAAGGGCGGCGATCACGGCAAGGACGATTCCGATGCGCCTCATTGCGGGGGCGGCCGCCTGCTACGGCGCGTTTCCCTTCCACTGCTCGGTGTCGACGAACCAGCGCTCTTCGAAGATCTTGTCGCCGCGGAAGCGGAACAGCACGGTGAGCTGCGACGCCTCGACCCGGTCCGACTTCCAGTCGCAGATGGTCACGACCTCGCCGTCGCCCTCGATCTGGCGCAGGCCCGTGATCTCGAAGCCCGCCGGCGCGACGGCGCCGAAGTTCTCGACGAACGCCCGGAAGTCGGGGATTCCCCGGGTGACGTCGTTCTGGCCGGGCATGACGAAGATCATGTCGTCGGTGTAGTCCGCGACCAGAGCATCGACGTCTCCGGCCGCGACGGCGTCCCAGGTACGTTGTGCAACGTCGGCGAGTGTCATCGGCAATCCTCGATGGGACGAAGAGCGTATCGCGACGACGCTAGCGCGGCCCCACCAGCCGGCCGGGCTCCCAGGCGAGGCAGAAGTACGCGAGCGCCCGCCCCCGCCGCAGCAAGGTCTGCGCCGCCGCCGGATGATGCAGCCAGACGAGCGACCGCTCTCCCTCGGGATCGTTCCAGGTCGCGCGGATCTCGGTGCTGCCGTGCTTCTTGTTGCAGCACTCGGCGCCGGAGCAGTCGTGCGCGGCCGGATCCGAGAGACAGCGGCGGTGCGTACCCGACACGCGCGGATCGACCTCGGCCGGGGGCCCGAGCGAGCGCAGGGAGGCGAAGCCCGGCTCTGCCACCACCAGGCGGCTCGACTCGAGCGCCGCGCGCAGGCGCGCCTCGAGCTCGGCATCGGAGACGGACGCGTCGCGGTAGGCGCGGTCGAAGACGTCGAGGTACTCGCCGGCGAGCCAGTAGCCCCGGGAGGGCTGCCCCTGGTGGAGGGTGGACGCGAAGCGCGCTCCCTCGCCGATCTCCGGAGTGCCACACGGCATCACGCTCGACTCGACGCACTCGGGACACTCGCGTCGTAGCTGCGCGAAGGCATCCCGCGCCTCGGGCGGGAGCGGCAACGTCACGGGCGCGCCGGCAAGACCGAAGGCCAGCACACCGGCCCAGAGACGGAGCGTCTTCTTCACGCCATCAGGATAGGGATCTCGTCCCGAGCGGGGAGGCTCGAGAAACCGGCTAGACTGACGCTCCTCGAAACCGGGAGTTGGCGCTCTCAACGGAGGAACCCGTGGATCTGAAGCAGCTGATTCGAGACAACCCGGCCCTGGTCGGACAGGTGGCAAGCCAGCTCGGGCTGGAGAAGGCGGACGCGCAACGCGGCATCGAGTCGCTGCTGCCGGCGGTTTCGCGCGGCCTGCGCAACAACGCGTCGAAGCCGGGCGGGCTCGAAGCGCTTGGCGCGGCGCTCGCCGGAGGCAACCACGCCCGCTACCTCGACGACCTCGCGACCCTCGGCCAGGCGAGCTCCCTCGCCGACGGCAACGCCATCCTGGGGCACATCTTCGGCGGCAAGGAGCAGAGCCGGAACGTCGCCGGACACGCCGCCCGGGGCAGCGGCATCGACAGCTCGACGCTCCGGCAGATGCTGCCGATGATCGCGTCGCTCGTGATGGGCGCACTGGCCAAGCAGCAGGCCGGAAGCCAGGGCCCCTTCGAGGGCACGGCGGCCGGGCAGACGGGCTCGCCGAAGCTCGGCGGGCTCGAGTCGTTCCTCGACATGGACGGCGACGGCTCGGTGATCGACGACGTCCTGAATCTCGCGCAGAAGTTCCTGTAGGCCGTCTTGTCCCAGAAGCCTCTCGACCTGACGCGCGTCTTCGAGCTCGAGCCCCACGGTCCCGAGACCTGGATCGGCGAGAGCCCGGACTATCCGTGGGGACGCATCTACGGGGGGCTGGTCGTCGCTCAGGCACTCTGGGCGGCGACCCAGACGGTCAAGCCCGAGCACACGGTGCACTCGCTGCACGCCTACTTCATTCTCGGTGGCGAGCTCGGCGAGCCGGTGCGCTACGAGGTCGACCGGGTGCGCAACGGGCGCTCCTTCACCACGCGCCGGGTGCTCGCGCGCCAGAGCGCAGGCGCGATCCTCACCCTCGCCTGCTCCTTCCAGAAGCAGGAGGGCGGGCCCGAGTCGCAGTCGGCGAGCTTCCCCGAAGGCGTGAAGCGTCCCGACGACCTCAAGGGGGAGTGGGATGCGGGCGTCGAGATCCGCAGCATGCGCCCGGAGGCGGGCACGCCGGGGTCGCGGCTGTGGGCGCGACATCCCGTCGAGCTCGGCGAGGATCCGCGGCTCCACGCCTGTGGCCTCGCCTATCTCTCCGACGTGAATCCCATGGGCGCGGTCACGGCGTCGCATCCCCACTACCAGCAGTTCGGAGACGCGGACTACGACGCCACCTTCATGGGTGCGAGCCTCGACCACGCTCTCTGGTTCCACCGGCCGGTGAAGGCCGACGACTGGCTGCTCTTCGATCTCACCGGGCACGGGATGATCGAGAGCCGCGGGCTCGCGACGGGGCCGGTCTTCGACTCGGCCGGCGTCCACGTGGCGACCATCGCCCAGGAAGGCCTGCTGCGGGTCCGGCGCAAGTAGGCCGGCCGGCCCCAGGGGGCCTGAGGCGCTCCGGAGGGGCGGATTTCCGCACCCCGACGTGTGTCGCTCGCAATACAATGGGAGGTCCACCGAGGAGTCTCCCATGCCCGCTCGCCGCGCCCGCTTCCTGCTCCCCCTCGCCCTGCTCTCCGTCGCGCTGCTGGGCTCGCGCTGCATGCACCTGCGCGAGCCCCATCCGCGCGAGGTCGGCCTCCGCGGCGCCGGCTGTGCCATCGACATCACGCCCGTGGTCGGCGTGAACCACAGCGACCCGATCTACATGGCGGGCTTCGGGCAGAATCGCGACGCCCAGGGCGTGCGCGATCCGATCTGGGCGCGCGGCGTGGTGCTGGAGCAGGGCGACACGAAGCTCGCGATCGTGACCCTCGACGTGGTCGGATACTTCTACAACGAGGTGCAGACGATCCGCGCGCTGGTCGATCCGGCCCGCGGCTTCGACTCGATCACGGTGACGAGCACCCACAACCACGAAGGCCCGGACACCATGGGCCTCTGGGGCGCCGACCAGCTCGACTCCGGTGTCGACCTCCAGTACCTCGACTTCGTGAACGACAGCGTGGTCGAGTGCATCGAGTCGGCCGACGACGCCCTCACGCGCGCGGCGATCAAGTTCGCGACGGGCTCGACCATGGGCGCCTCGCTCCCGCCGTGGCCCGATCTCGTGGCCGACGGCGAGGTGCTCCAGCCGCTGCTGGTGAACGTCCCGGGCGAGGGGCCGCTGCAGCTCGAGGGCGATCCGGGGCCGATCCTGAACCCGAGCGTGCCGACCTTCCAGGTGCGCGAGCGCCGGACCCCGCGCCAGCGCGTGATCGCGTTCTTCCGCTGGCTCTTCGGGCGCGGAAGCCTCTCCGATGCGTTCCCCCTCGGCGACACCCTCGCCACCCTGGTGAACTACGCAAGCCATCCCGAGGCGCTCGGCTCCGGCAACCGCCTGCTCACCTCGGACTTCCCTCACGCCATGCGCGAGGCGCTCGAGGCACGCTACGGCGGCGTCGCCATCTACATGAGCGCCGACCTCGGCGTCCTCCAGGGCCCCCTCGACGTCGACATGAACGACCTCGTGACGGGAGACCCGATCCCGCGGCGCACCTTCGAGTTCGCCGACGAGATGGGCCTGCGGCTCGCCGAGCGCGCGATGATCGCCCTCGAGTCCGAACGCTTCTGGGATGGCGACCCGGAGGTCGCCATCGCCTCGAGCGGCACGATCCAGGTGGTGGTGGAGAACCCCTTCTTCCAGGTGCTGGGCTCTCTCGGCATCTTCGGAAGGCGCGGCCTGCTCCAGGCGAACGACGAGTTCATCGTGGAGACGGAGGTCCAGGCGATACGGATCGGCAACGCCCAGATCCTCGTCACGCCCAACGAGCTCGACCCGCAGATCGGGAACCTGTATCGCGACCTCATGACGGGTGCGGACCACAAGTTCGTGGCCGGGCTCGGAAACGACGAGATCGGCTATCAGATGCCCGAGGCGAAGTTCAATCCGAGCTGCTTCATCTGCTTCACCGAGGTGCTGTTCGGAAACGAGGATGAGTGCCCGGTGCTCGAGACCCTCGACTGCGGGACCGTCTTCCAGAACAACCTCGGGCCCGGTGCCGATCCCGTGCTTCAGGCCGTTGCGGCGGAGCAGCTCGACGCGATCAATCCCTGAGCCCGCCTTCCGCGCCCTGTGCGCGGCGCTCCTGGTCTGCGCACTCGGCGCGTCGGCCGCACGGGGCCACGTCGTCCTCGGGCGCGCGACCCTGCGCCAGGCCGTAGCCCGCGCCGACGCCGTGGTGGTCGCCCGCTTCGAGACGGGCGTGCTCGCCTGGCAGGCTCCCGACGGGACCGATCGCCAGGACCACTACCGGGTCACGCCCACGACGTCCCTGAAGGGCGAGGTCCCGGAAGGGCCGCTGCGCTTCTTCCCCCACGCAGAAGGCCTGCCGGGCTTCCGCGAGGGCGATCGCTCGCTGCTCTTCCTCGAGCGCAGCGCCGATCACGGCGAGTTCGCGCCGCTCGCCGAAGCCCTTCCCTGGTACTCGACCCAGGGCGCCGGCGACGAGTGGCACGTGCCCGACGGCGAGATCGGCGAGCGCCTGCTCGGGATCGTCCGCGGCTACGCCGGCCTCGACTCCCTTGCGCCCGAAGCGAGGGCCAAGGCGCTGCGCGGCCTTCTCGAGCGCTCGCTCTCCTCCCGACATCCTCCGCTCCGGGTCGATGCCCTGAACGAGCTCTCGCGCAGCGGTGCGAGCCTGCTGCGCACTCCCGCCGACGCCGCCCCCTTCGTCGCCCTGGTGAGCGATCGCGAGCTCCCTCTCACCGAACGACTCCTGCTGCTGCGCGCCCTCGACGGGACGCCGAGCCTCGACGCGGAGACGAGGGCCACGCTCTGGAACGGCCTGCTCGCCGAGCCCGCCGAAGGCGCGGCCGCGCTCGCACGCATCCGTGCCGCAGGGGCCCAGGAGGGCCATGCCCTCTCGCGCTTCGTCGTGGCGCAGCTCTCCGATCCGGACCCGGCCCTTCGTCGCGAGGCGGCGCGGGCACTCGGCCATCCGCGCCACGCGGCCCACGCCGAAGCGCTCGGGCAGGCAGCGCGAGACGAGGACGAAGCCGTGGCGCGCGCCGCGATCCAGGCCCTCGGCGCCCAGGGCGAGCCCGACGCGCGAAGAACGCTCGAGACCCTCGCGGCCTCGCTTCCCGAGCCGCGCAGCCGCTGGGCGCGCGCGGCGCTTCGTCGCTAGAGCCGAGGCGTGGGCGCGGGCTAGAGCCCGAGCGGCAGCCGCTTCGGCCCGCGCAGCACGGTGTTGTCGCCCCACTCGACATCGCCGCCCAGACGAATGTCGGGGAAGCGCATGATCAGGCCCTCGAGCGCGAGACCCGCCTCGAGACGCGCGAGCTGCAGGCCCAGGCAGCGGTGCAGGCCGTGGCTAAACGAGAGGTGGTTCACGTCGTCGCGCGTGACGTCGAGCTCGTCGGGACGGTCGAACTGCTCCGGGTCGCGGTTGCCCGCGGCGAGGATCAGCACCACCTGTTGGCCCTTCCTGAAGGGGCGGCCCACGAACGTGCGGTCCTCCACCACCATGCGCGAGGTGAGCTGCACCGGGCTGTCGTAGCGGAGCAGCTCCTCGACGGCGCCCTGGATGCGCTTGGGCTCGCTCCGGAGGAGCTCGAGCTGGGAGGGATTGCGCAGCAGCGCCAGCAGGCCACCGGCGATCAGCTTGGTGGTCGTCTCGTTGCCGGCGACCAGGAGGAGCACGCAGGTCGCGAGCATCTCGTTGGTGGAGAGGCGGTCGCCCTCGTCTTCGGCGGCTACGAGCCCCGAGATGAGATCGTCGCGCGGCTCCCGGCGGCGCTGCTCCGCGATCGCCTTCAGGTACTCGCCGAGCTCTTCCATCGCCGCGTTCGAGCGCTTCCGGTCCTCCATGGTGCCCTCGCCCAGGGTCCGGATCGCCTCGTCCGACCAATGCTTGAAGCGCGCCTGGTCCGAGGTGGGGACGCCCAGCATCTCGGCGATCACCGTCACCGGGAGCGGCGCGGCGAAGTCCTCCACCAGCTCGATCGAGCCCCGCGAGGAGAGCCCCCCGAGCAGGCCGTCCACCAGCTCCTCCACCCGCGGTCGCATCTGCTCGACGGCCCGCGGGGTGAAGGCCTTGCTCACGAGCTTGCGCAGGCGCGTGTGGTCGGGCGGATCCACGCGCAGCATCGACGCCCGGCTCTCGTCGTAGGGATCGGGGAGGCCGGCGCGCTCGCCCCGGGCGCGCATCTCGGCGTAGCGGCTCCAGTTGCGCTCGTCGGAGGAGAAGGTGCGGTCGGAGAGCACCTCGAGGATGTCCGCATAGCGCGTGAGCACCCAGCCATCGGCGGGACGCGAGCGATGGATCGGGTCCTTCTCGCGCAGGGCGCGGTAGAAGGGGTAGGGATCCTCCCGCATGCCCTTGCGCATCGGGTTGAAGACGATGCCCGTCTCGATGCGCTCGACGGCGAGTCGAGCCAGGGACGAGACGGCGAACTGGATGTCGTCCAACCGGGTTCGAAGAGGGGTCCGCAGGCTCATGATGTTCTCCTCCGGGGATCTCGAGGCCTCGGGAACGAAGGGAGCAAGCCTCGTGCCATCGGGGAGACCCCTCTCGCTCATGCTGCGTTTCCGAGCAGCCGATCCGTGCAGTCGACGCGCGACAGCGCTGCAGTCCGGAGGCGGCACCGGGTGGCCTAGGCCCCGGAGGGCTACAATCTCACGAGGCGCCCGCTGGAGACCGAGCATGACCCAAGCCATCACGGTGCGCCGCCCCCGGGCGATGATCTCGAACGAGATCCCGCGCCACTGGTACGGCGACGACCCCTTCGCGACCCACTTCCTGGACGCGCTCTCCTCGGTCTTCCCGGACGGCGAGGCCTTCTTCGTGAAGTCGGTGCTCCGCTACCGCGACCGCATCGACGACCCGGAGCTCCTGGGCCGCATCCGCGCCTTCGCCGGCCAGGAGGGCCAGCACAGCCACCAGCACGACCTCCACGTGCAGCTGATGGACGAGTTCGGCTACTCCGGCATCCGGGCGCGCAACCGCATCATGATCTGGGTGCTGGACAAGGCGCTCGAGCACTTCCCACTCGCGTCGCTCGCATCCACCGTCGCCCTCGAGCACCTGACGGCCATCCTCGCGCGCAAGATCATGAGCGAGCACGACACGCTGATCGGCCCGATGGATCCGCGCATGGCCGAGCTCTGGACCTGGCACGCCGTCGAGGAGTCGGAGCACAAGGCGGTGGCGTTCGACGTCTACAAGACCGTCGCGCCCGACAACCACGCGCTGCTGGTGGTGAGCCTGATCATGAACACGATCGGCATGCTCTTCGACGGCTTCGACCGCGCGATCTACATGCTGTGGCGCGACGGGCTGCTGTTCCGCCGCGACGTGTGGGGGAAGGGCCTGCGCTTCCTGTTCGGCAAGGGCGGCCTGCTGCGCGGGCTCGGGGCCGGCTTCTGGCCCTTCTTCCGGCGCGGCTTCCACCCCGACGACGTGGACGACACCGCCCTCCTCGAACACTGGCGAGCGCGCATCGAGACCTCGGCTCCGGCACTGGCGCGCAGCGCCTGAGCCGGACCGGCTAGCCGACGGACAGGCGCGCGATCGTGCCGGGGATGGTGGCGACGTAGAAGTCGCGCTCGAAGCCCGGGCACAGGAACATGCCCATGGTCCCGCGAGTCCCGATGGAAGCGCGGGCGCGCTCGTGGCCCGTCTCGATGTCGAGCACCGCGAGCGAGGCCGGGTCGAAGTCGCCGACCGGCAGAGGATTCGACGCGTCCTCCACCACGAGCTCGCCGGTGTCCGCGTACAGCATCATCTGGACGGTGTTGTGGAGCTCGACCCGCCAGAGCAGCTCCTGCCGGCCCGGCCCTTCCACGCGCAGGGCGGCGATGCCGCCGTTGGCGCCGTCGTACACGACCAGGATGCGGCGCTCGGGGTCGTAGAGCGGCGGTCCCGGGCTGAACGCCCCGGGGCTCCCGATCACGTCGTAGACGTCGCGCCGGCTCGGGTCGTCGAGCGAGAAGCGGAACGCGCGCTGGGCGGCCGTGGCCGGGCCGCGCCAGATGGGCGGGCGGCCCATGTCCATGAGCCAGAGCGAGCCGCTTCCGATGGTGGTGTCCCAGCCGTCGGACTGGTCCTCGCCCTCGACGCGGTAGCTCCCGAGCCAGTCGGGATCCCGGGTGAGGACACCGGCCTCGTAGCGCAGGCGGAAGACCTCGCTCCCGGTCGACGCGTAGAGGAACTCGCCCTCCTCGGTGAGGTCGCTCGAGAAGCGGCCCATGCAAGGCGCGTCGATCACGAAGGGCTCGCCCACGGGCTCCAGGCCCTCGGGCTCGAGCACGCTCCACAGGCACGGCTCGCCGGCGCGATGGCCCAGGTTCTTCATCACGAGGTTTCCGTCGGAGAGCACGAGCAGGCCGTTGTAGGGCCCGTCGACGGGAAGCTCGCGCTCGGCCACCACCTCGCAGGCGGCGTTCAGGCGGTGGCAGTAGCGGCCGTTCACCACGTAGAGGTCGCCGTTCGCGTGCACCACGACCGCGCCGCACCAGAGGTGACCTCCGCTCGGCAGGGACGGGGAACGCGCCAGCGTCTCGAGGGTGATCGGGTCGATGCGCTCGAGCCAGCCGCCGGCCGGCCCTTCCGTCCGGTGGAAGGGCGGGAACTCCCCGGGTTGCAGGCCGGCGCCGCACTGCACGAAGAGCTCGCCGGGCTCGCGCTGTACCAGCATCACGGCCCAGCCTTCGGTGTCGCGCGTGGTCGACTGCAGGGTCTCGCCGGGCTGGATGTCGGGCCCCGGCGTCCCGACGAGCTTCTGGCGGCGCGAGCCACCGCACTCGACGGGCCAGGGCGAAGGATAGTAGCCGGGGAGCTTCGAGCGGTGGTCGAGGGCGGTCACCGCGCCCGCTCAGTCCTTCCCACCGCCGAGCTGACGGAAGTAGTCGACGGGCTCGGTCTTGGCGCGGCCGGGCGAGAGCTCCCTGATGTAGCGCACGTCGCCTTCGACGAAGACCTTCATGAACGAGACCACGTAGTGGTTGGTGATCCGCTGGGCCGTAACGATGTCGATGGTCTCGGGCCCGCACGTCGACTCGATGCTGCCGAGCACCTGCTCGATGATGTTCGGCGGCGCACCGATCGCGATCAGGGCGTCGCCGATCTTGCAGAACGAGGCGAACGAGAAGTGGTCGGCGTCGATGATGTCGATGCGGAAGCGCGGCCGCGCCCCGATCTCGGAGAAGGCCGTGGTGCTCTGGGGATCGATCGGCGTCGTGGTGTCGAGGGTGCCGCCGATCACGATCGTGGGCTCGTCGATGGCGTTCAGCTCCGCCGTCGTGAAGCTCGTCGAGACGGGAGCCAGGGGCGCGAGAGCGTCGATGCGCGGGTCGGCCGGCACGTCCTCGAACCCGGCGCCCATGGCGATGGTGGTGAAGCCGCCGAAGGAGTGGCCCGTCATGCCGATGCGCTCGGGATCGATGCGCCCGAAGAAGCCGCTCGTCGCATCGGCGTTGCGCGCGAGCATCTCGTCGATCAGGAAGGTGATGTCCCGGGGCCGATCGGTCGTGGTGAAGGGCGGCGCGGGGAAGAGCAGGTCGAGCGCGGTGTTGCCCGCGTGATCCGGCGCGACCACCACGAAGCCATGGCTCGCGAGCGTCTCGGTCAGGAAGAAGGACTGGAAGCGGATGCCGCCGCTCCCGTGGGAGAAGACGACCATCGGGAAGGGCGCGGCCGACGACACCTCGGGAGAGTCGAGCGCGACCTCGGAGGGCAGCCCGGTGAAGACGAGGTCGTAGGAGGAGAGCGGGCCCGTCGCATCCTCGGGGTCGACCGGGTACCAGACGTCGATCGCGAGCGAGCGGTCGTTCCGCGTCGGGTCGATCAGGGTGAAGCTGGTGCGACCCACGTCCCAGGGGCCGAGCGCGCCGGGGTCGGGCGCGACCTCGAGGCGGCGGCGGCCGGCGTCGGCCGGCGGGGCGGCCAGCGGAACGAGCAGGCCGAGGGTCAGCAGGGCGAGCAGCGAGGATCGGAGCAGACGTCGAGCGGGCATGGGGCTTCCTGTGAGACGGGGGCCGGGGCGGGTCCGCAGGCTGGCGGGATTTCGCCTCGGGCCATGTGTAACACGGGGGCCCTTCTGCCGCTCAGGCTGCCTCGGAGGCCCCCGTCGCGGCGCGGCGCAGGCGCACCGGGACGCCGTTCAGCACGGACTGGCCCACCACGGCCTCGGTCACGGCGTCGTCGGCCCAGTCGTTGTAGGAGACCCCGGCGTGGGCTCCGGCGGTCTTCATCCAAGGGGCCGCCTCGGCATGACCCCAGCCGTGGGGCAGGCTCACGACGCCCGGCCGCAGATCCGGGTTCAGCGCCACGGGGACGGCGCCGCGGTGCACCCGGCTCTCGAGGATCGCGGTGTCGCCGTCGGCGAGACCCGCGCGCTCCGCGTCCTCGGGATGGATCCACAGCACGCAGCGCGGCTTGCCCGAGACCAGCGCCGGCACGTTGTGCATCCAGCTGTTGTTGGTGCGCAGCTCGCGGCGCCCGATCAGGAGCAGCTCGCCGTCCCCGGGCGCTGCCGCGGCGGGATCCTGCGCCCACTCGTCGAAGCCTCCGAGGATCGCCTCGGACGCGAGGTGCGCCTTGCGGTCGCGGTGCAGCACGCGGCCCATGCCGGGCTCGAGCGGCCCGAGGTCCACGCCGCGCGGATGCTCCGCGAGCTTCGCGAGCGAGAGGCCGGAGCGCAGGCCGAAGCGATCGCCGTGGGGCCCGCTGCGGATCATCCAGTCGAGCACGTGGCGCGGCGTGACGGAGAAGCCGGCGCGGCGCGCGAGGCGAAGCGCGCCGTCGATCCCGGGCGTTCCGAGCATGCCGCCGCCGAGGCGCTCGGCGATGGCGACCAGGATCTCCCAGTCCTCTTTCTCGCCTTGCCCCTTCGCGACCACCGGCGGCATGTGGTGCGCCACGTTGCGGGTGCCGAAGGTCGCGAAGACGAGGTCGTAGTGGTCTTCGGCCAGGGCCCAGGCCGGCGGCAGGATCAGGTCCGCGTGCCGCGTGGTCTCGTTCACGTACAGGTCGACGGAGACCATGAAGTCGAGACGCTCGAGGTTCTGCGCCAGGCGGCGACCGTTGGGCGTCGAGAGGACGGGGTTGCCCGCGTAGGTGAGGAGCGCGCGCACCTGCCCCTCGCCGGGCGTCTCCATCTCCTCGGCGAGGCAGGCTGCGGGCAGATCGCCGAGCGTCTCCGGCAGGCCGCGCACGCGCGTGCGGAAGCGACCGTGTCCGTCCATGCCGGGGATCTTCGACAGCAGGCACAGGTCGGCGGCGGGCGTCGAGAAGAGCGCGCCGCCCACCTGCCCGAGCCGTCCCGCCACCAGGTTCAGGAGATCGCCCGCGAAGGTCGCGAGGGTGCCGAAGCGGCTGTTGCACACGCCGACCCGGGAGTAAGCGACGCTGGTGGGCGCGTCGGCGAACTCGTGGGCCAGCCTCCCGATCTCGGCTTCGGGGATCCCCGCCGCCTGTGCCAGGGCACGCGGATCGAGGGCGCGAATGCGGTCCTCGAAGGCCTCGAAGCCAGCGGCGACCGCGTCCACCGCCACGCGGTCGACCCGGCCCGCCTCGAGCAGCACTCGGATCATCCCGAAGAGCAGCGCGGCATCACCGCCGGGAAGGATCGCCAGGTGCTCGTCGGCCTCGCGGGCCGTCTCGCTGCGCCGCGGGTCGACGACCACCAGCCGCCCCCCGCGCTCGCGCAGCGCCCGAAGGCGCGCGCGCATGTTGGGCGCGGTGAGGGCGCTTCCATTCGAGACCACGGGGTTCGCCCCGATGCACAGGAAGAAGTCGGTGCGATCCACGTCGGGGATCGGATTGGCGAAGGAGCTGCCGTAGAGATGGAAGGAGGTGGCGAAGCGGGGGCTCGTGTCCTGGCTGCCGGCGCTGTAGGCGTTCTTCGTGCCGAGCGCCTTCATCAGCCCCGAGCGCACGAGCGCCGCACCGTAGTTGTGCACCACGGGGTTTCCCACGTAGAGGGCCACCGCATCGGCCCCGTGCCGCTTGCGCACGGCGCCGAGCCCCTCGGCCGCGAGATCCAGCGCCTCTTCCCAGGCGATGGGCTCGAAGCTCCCGTCGCCCTGCCGGCGCATGGGCCGCCGCAGCCGGTCGGGATCGTGGTGCACGTCGGCGATCGCGATGCCCTTGGGACAGGCGTAGCCCTTCGACTGGGGATGCTGCTTGTCGGGCCGGACCGAGAGGATCTTGTCGCCCTCGACGTGCAGCTCGAGGCCGCAGCACGCCTCGCACAGGTGACAGTTGCGGGGGACGATCGTCGGCATGGCGCCTCCTGCTAGCTCTCCGTTGCGGTCGCAGTCGTAGTGGAGTTCGGAGCTTCCTTCGGGAACGACACACGGTAGGTGACGAGCGCCTTCGACACGCTCATCCCCTCCGGATCGCGAACGTCGACCTCGATCACGCTCACGGTCCCGCCACGCTGCACCACGCGCGCGTCGGCCACGAGCTCGCAGCCGAGGCCCGGGGCCAGGTAGTTGAGCGTGAGCCCGATGGTGCTGCCCCGGGCGCTGAGCGTCGCGCGCGGGCAGGCCCAGGCGGCGGCGGTCGCGGCGACGTCGACGAGGGCGCCGATCGCGCCCCCGTGGACCATCTCGCCCACCGTCGTGATCTCGGGGCGATAGGGCATCCGCACCCGGACGTGGTCCTCGGCGATGGCGTCGGCCGCGAGCCCCACGAGCTGGCCGAAGGGCGAGGCGACGATGCCCTTCTCGATGAGCGTGGCGATCCCGGCGTCGAGCGAAGACATCTGCGCCCCCTCTTGAATGCCAGCAGGCGAATGCCAGCTTCGGCCAGCAGAGGTACCTTCACAAGATCCATTTCCCCGTCTTTGATGGAGCCAATTTGTTCGTCGAGCTCGATGGCCAGGGCCCCTTGCACCAGCAGGTCACGCGCTCCCTGCGCGAAGCCGTGCTCTGCGGGCGGGTGGCCCCGGGCGAGCGGCTGCCGGCCACGCGCACCCTGGCCCGGGAGCTCGGCGTCTCGCGCAACACCCTGCTCCAGGCCTACGAGCAGCTCACGGACGAGGGCTACCTGGTGGCACGCACGGGCGCCGGGACCTTCGTCGCGAGTGCCCTGCCCGGCCCGGCGCCCCTGCACGGGTCCGGAGCTCTGCACGGGTCCGGAGAGCCGGGAGCTCCCGGCCCGGCCACCACTCGCGCGACCCGCGCCCCCGAGCTCTCGAGCTACGCGCGCCGCGCGCTCGAGGGCGCCCCGCGCGGGCGCGTCTCGTGGAACCTGCCCCGCCGCGGCGTCCGCTACGACTTCCGCTACGGCGAGCCGGCCTATCCCGACCTGCCCCTCGAGACCTGGAGCCGGCTGCTCGGCCGGCGCGCGCGGCGCGCCAGCGTGATGCGCCTCGCCTACTCCGACCCGGCCGGCACGCCCGAGCTCCGCGAGGCATTGGCCGGCTACCTCGCCCGGGCGCGCGGTGTGCGCTGTACGCCCGAGCGCATCGTCATCACCCGGGGCAGTCAGCAGGCCATCGACCTCGTGTGTCGCGTGCTGATCGATCCGGGCGACCCCGTCGCCATCGAGGAGCCCCACTACACGGGCTTCTCCTACCCACTGGCCGCCCACGGCGCGAAGCTCGTCCCGATCCCCGTCGACGAGAGCGGGCTCGACGTCGACGCGCTGCGCGCGAGCGCGCCGGTGCGCGGCGTGTGCACCACACCGTCCCACCAGTTTCCGCTGGGCGGCGTGCTCCCACTCGAACGCCGGCTCTCGCTCCTCGAGCACGCGGCCGAGACGGGCGCCTTCGTCCTCGAGGACGACTACGACGGCGAGTACCGCTTCGAAGGGCGGCCGATCCCGAGCCTCCAGGGCCTCGACGCCGACGAGAACGTGCTGCTGGTGGGCACCGCCTCGAAGCTGCTCTTCCCGGCCCTGCGCATCGGCTGGATGGTGCTGCCGGAGGCGCTGGTCCGACCCTTCTGCATCGCCAAGGCCTACGCCGACACCGGCAGCGCCAGCATCGAACAGCTCGTGCTGGCCGACTTCATCGAGGGCGGCCACCTCGACCGGCACATCCGCCGCTCGCGCATCAAGAACGCCGCGCGGCGCGAGGCGCTGCAGCGCGCCGTCGAGACCCACCTGGCCGGACGCGGCGAGCTGGTGGGCACCCGGGCGGGGCTGCACGGCGTGCTGCGCGTACCGGGCCTGCCCTCTTCCCGGGAGAGCGAGCTGCGCCGCGCGTGCGCGGACCGCGACGTCGGCGTGTACCCCGTGCGCGCCTACTACACGACGCTTCCGGCGACGACGGAGGTGCTGCTCGGCTACGGCGCCCTCGAGCCGGCGGACGTCGACGAGGGCGTCGCACGCATCTCCGAGGCACTCGCGAGCCTGGGCGTCTAGGGAAGCTCTGCAGATGTCGACTACACGCGACTGTCGGGCTCCGACGGTGCGTGTAGAGAATCTCGTGCAGGGCTTCCCTAACCGGGGTTCCCCTCGGTGACGGGCTTGCTGTCGTCCACGGGCGCCCAGGGCTGGGCCGAACGACTCCACCAGCTTCCGGCGACCTCGATCCAGCTCGGATCGTCGAAGACGGCCGCCTTCACGAAGGTGAGGCCCGGTGCCGCGGTCACGCGGCTGAAGAGCGGCGAGCCGCAGTCTCCGCAGAAGCTGCGGTCGACCTTGCCGCCGCCCTCTCCGGTCACTTCGTAGGAACGGGGCTCACCCGAGAGCAGCGTGAACGCCGCGTCGGGCACCATGCAGATCGTGGCGAAGCCGCTGCCGGTCGAGCGTTGGCAGTCGCGGCAGTGGCAGTTGTTGGCGGTGACGACGCCGGAGCGCGGCAGCTCGAATCGCACCGCGCCGCACAGGCATCCGCCCTGCTCGATGGGATCGTCCGACATGGCATTCCTCCGGTTGGTTAGAAGCGCGAGCGCTCGAGCGTGACGTCGGCCTCGGCGAACGCGTAGCCGAACCCCTGCTCGACGGCCGAGGCCTCGGCGTCGCGGCCCTGAGCGCGCAGCGTCTGGGCCAGGCCGAAGAGCGACCAGCCGTTCTTCGGGTACTTCTCGAGATCCTTGCGGTAGACGGCCTCGGCCTGGTCCAGGTGCCCGGACTCGAAGAGCCAGGCTCCGTAGTACTGGCGCGGCGGCGCGAACCAGGGGGGAGGCTCCATGTAGGCGAGGCCGTCCTGCAGGGCGATCGCCATCTCGAACTGCGCGAAGGCGTCCGCGGCGTTGCCCGTCGCCGCGTGGATCTCGGCGCCCAGGTGGGCCTCTCCGATCTGGAGCAGCTGCCGGGCGCTCGAGGTGCCGCCCGCGAGGATCAGCTCCGCGATGGCCGGCTCGTCCACGACGCCCGAGAGCGCCGCGAGCTCCTGCTCGGCGGCCGCCGCATCGCCCCGTCGCACGTGGGCGAGGCCGCGGGCGTAGTGTGCGATGCCGGTCAGGTAGCGGTGGTCGCTCGAGGGCATGGGCTCGCCGAGCACCGCGTCGAAGCGGCCGAAGCGCACCAGGGTGAGCATCGGGATCGACTGGAACTCCTCCATGAAGTCGAAGGCGGCGAGGTAGTCGCTCGTCGCCGACGCGAGCTTGCGCGCCGCGGTGAGCGAGGCCTCGCTCTGCCCGCCGGCGGCCGCGGCCGCCCAGAGGAAGTGCACGTTGTGCGGGTAGTAGGCGGCGCGATAGAAGTCGCCGGGCCGGCACCAGGCGAAGAACTGCTCGTCGGCCGCGGCGGCGGCGCGGTTCGCATCGACGGCGTCCTGGTAGCGCCCGAGGCGCCAGTAGATGTGCGAGGGCATGTGCACCAGGTGCCCGGCGTCGGGAGCCAGACCACCGAGCCGGTCGGCCGCCGCCTCGGCCTTCTCGGGGAAGAACTCCTCGGTGGCGTGGATGTAGTAGTGGTTGGCGCCCAGGTGGTCCGGCGTGCTGGCCAGCACCTCTTCGAGCAGGCTCACGATCAGCTCGGTGTGCTCGCGCGGCTGCCCCTCGCTGTTCCAGTAATCCCAGGGGTAGAGGTCCATCAGCGACTCGGCGAAGAGCACGGCCACGTCCACGTCTTCGGAGTGGTCGGCGCGCACGGCGCGCATGGCCTCGGCGTAGTCGCGGTCGCGGGTCGCGCGCATTTCGGGGTCGGGCGTCGCCGCGTAGCGGGCGCGCAGCGCCTCGATCAGCGCCTGGTCGCGCGGAGCCGCACCGCTCGCGAGGCCCGCCGCCTTCTCGGCCAGCGCGTGGGCCTGCATCTCGGCATCGGGCCCCATGGGCGCGTTGATGTTCGGCCCGAGGGCGAGCGCCTGTCCCCAGACGCACATGGCGCAGGTCGGATCCAGCTTCTCGGCCTGCTCGAAGGCCTGGATCGCCGCCGCGTGGTTGAAGCCGTAGACGAGGGCCAGGCCTTGATCGAACCAGCGCTGGGCGGCCTCGTTCGCCGTGACCTGCATGCGGTGATCGCCGATGCCGGCGAGCGCACGCGGATGCTCGGACGGGCTCTCTGCAGGCGCCGCCTCCTCGGCCGAGTCGCCGGCGAGCTGGGCGCACGCCAGCAGCAGGGCGGCGAGCAGGAGAACGGGTGTCAGGGCGAGGGCGGACGCTCGCCGGGAGACGCTCGAGGGGGTCGGCATGGGGGAGTCCTCCGAGCCCTCATGGTGGCACAGCCGGGGTTCGCGCCGCCCGCCAAGGGCTCGCCGAATCGGGCGTCTTCGGGAGGAGCTGCACGCGCGCGATGGGATCGGCGGGGTGTGCGTTCCTGACACAGGAAGGGCGCCCGAACCACTCTCTCCTACTGCCCCGAAGGAGCCTCATGCCGTCCCTGCGCCCTCCCTCCTCCTCCCCCTCCCGCCGCCTCCGTCGCCGCCTCGTGCCTGCCGGCCTGGGCCTCGTCCTCGCACTCGCCCTGGCCGCGCCGGCCGCGGCCGACTCCCTGCTCTTCGATGGGGCGGGCTTCCCGTCGCTCAGCGACGTGGCCGCCGCCGATACGGGCTCCGTCTCGATCAGCTCGGCGCTGATCCTCTCCGAGGCCGATCTCGCGACGCTCACCTTCCTGCCCACGAGCGGCTTCGCGACCAGCGGCGACCAGGGCCTGCTCAACTCGCTGGCGGCGGGGATCGACATCGCCTTCGGCCAGCCGGTCGAGAGCGTCTCGATCGACGTCGTCGGGCTCCCGCTCGTGGGCGGCACCGGCGACCACGCCGTCGCGCTGCTCGCCTTCTCGAACGGTCAGCTGATTCTCGAGACCCTCTCGGACCCGACGCAGATCGGCGACAGCGGCCGCCACGAGGCCACGCTCTCGGCGATGGCCGTGCGCATCGACGCCGTGCGGCTCGAGGCGCGCGACTGCCCGATGGGGCCCACCAGCTGTGTCCTGGCCGACGTCACGACCAGCTTCTTCGCCGACACGCTCGACTTCGTGAGCGCGCCCGAGCCCGGTATCGTCGGGTGGCTGATTCCCGTGCTCGCGCTCGGCTGTCTCGGTCGCGCGCGAGGAGGTCGCTCCTGATGGCCCGCTCCGCCGCGCTCGCGTTCCTGTGCCTCTTCCTGCTCTCGTGCCTGCCGCGCCCCGAGATCGTCGCGCCGGTGGACGGCTCCCAGGTGCCCGGCGATGCGAGCACCCTCGACGTCACCATCGATCTCGGGCCGGCCCTTCCCTTCGGCGCCGTGCTCAAGGTGACGCTGCTCTCGGGCATCGACACCGGGAGCCCGGTGATCACCGACCTGAGCGCCGACTTCGCCGGTGCCGGCGGCACCGTCACCCTCACCGGCCTCCAGGACGGAAGCGGCCCGGTACGGGAGGGACGCAGCACGATCTTCGCCGCCATCGACTCGGACGCCGACGGCACCGCCGAGAACGTGGCTTCGGCCACCTTCTCCTTCGTTCGCGGCCTCGACTCGGCCGACGCCGACCGCTGCGACGTGCTCGACCCGTCCCACTGCCTGTACCCCTTCCCGAGCAGCCACTTCCTGAAGCCCGATCCCGCGACCGACACCGGCCTGCGCGTGAGCTTCCCGCCCGCCTCCATGCCCGTGAACGATCTCGGCACGCCCGTCGATCCCACCGAGTGGAACCGCAGCGACGGCTTCAGCCCCGGCGCCGCCATGCACGCGGTGTTCCCCGACATCGACTTCGCGCAGAGCGGGCTTCCAGACATGGCGAACATCGGGCTCTCCCTGGATCCCGACGCCGCCGTCGTGCTGATCGACGCCGAGACCGGCGAGCGCTGGCCCTACTTCTCGGAGCTCGACTTCGACGCGACGGGCAACCCGGCGCGCCAGGCGCTCTTCGTCCGCCCCGCCCGCAACTTCAAGGGCGGCCACCGCTACGTCGTGGGCTTCCGCAACCTGAAGGACGCCGCGGGCGACCTCCTCGACCCCTCGCCCGGCTTCCGGCTCTACCGCGACGGCCTGGTCACCGAGGTGGACGCGATCGAGAGCCGGCGGCCCGAGATCGAGTCCGCGATCACGGCCCTCGAGCAGGCGGGCGTCGAGCGCGACGAGCTCCAGCTCGCCTACGACTTCACGATCCTCTCGAAGCGCGATCTCTCCGAGCGCATCCTGAAGATGCGCGACGACGCCTTCGCGTTCCTCGGCACCGACGCCCCGGCCTTCACCGTCACCGAGGTGCAGGATCGCGAGCGCAACGGCGTGCCCCTGAAACGCATCGACGGCACCTACGAGGTGCCGCTGTATCTCACCGGCGACGGCATCCCGTTCTTCTCGCGCCTGACCCAGGGGCCCGACGGCCTGCCCATCCGGGTGGGGACGTACACCGCCGACTTCCGCTGCACCGTCCCGAGCACGGCCACGCCCGCGACCCGCGGCCGCCCCTCGCTCTACGGCCACGGCCTCCTCGGCAGCCAGAACGAGACGGGCGCAAGCCACGTCGAGGTCTTCGCCACCACGCACAACATCATCTTCTGCGGCACCCGCTGGATCGGCATGGGCGAAGACGACTCGCTCGGCACCGCCGCCATCCTGCAGGACTTCAGCAACTTCCCGGTGCTGGTCGACCGCCTGCACCAGGCGAACCTGAACTTCCTCTTCCTCGGCCGCCTGATGATCCACCCCGACGGCCTGCGCACGGACCCGAGCTTCGGCGACATCTTCGACTGCGACTGGCCGCTCGCGCCGGGCGAGGAGCGCTGCCTCTTCTACGACGGCAACAGCCAGGGCGGCATCGCCGGCGGAGGGCTCGCGGCCATCGCCCAGGACTTCGACCGGCTGGTGCTGGGCGTCGTGGGCATGAACTACTCCACCCTGCTGCGGCGCTCGGTCGACTTCGACCCCTTCAAGGCGATCATCGGCTACACCGACCCGCTCGACATCAACCTGGTGATCCACATGGCCCAGATGCTCTGGGACCGCACCGAGGCCAACGGTGCCGCGAACCACCTGACCAGCGACACCTTCGACGGCACCCCGGCCAAGGACGTGCTGCTGCACGTGGCGTGGAACGACCTCCAGGTGGCGCAGATCACGGCGGAGACCATGGCGCGCACCATGGGCGCGCGCGTGCGCTTCCCGGCCTTCGACCCGGCGCGCTTCGTGGGCGAGGCGAGCCCGGGCGACGGCACGACGATCACGACGCCGCGCGCCTGGGACGAGCAGTTCCCCTACTTCGAGATCCCGCGCCTCGAGTCGACGGTCCCCGACCAGGACCATGGCAAGGGCTCGGTGCTCGTCGTCTGGGACAGCGGCAACGTGCAGCCGCCGCTCGACAACCAGCCGCCGCCGCGGATCTTCAACCCCGCTCTGCAGCCCTGCGCCCGCGGCCGCGGCACGGATCCCCACGAGTGCCCGCGTCGCGATCCGCTCTCGCTGGATCAGAAGTCCGCGTTCATGACGCCGGGCGGAACCTTCATCGACACCTGCCCCGTCGGCGAGAGCTGCACCGCCCGAGGGAACTGAGCTCAGGCGAGGAGCGCGCTCCCCAGCCGCTCGAAGAGCCAGTAGGCCGAGAGGGCGCCGAGCCCGTAGGCCGCAACCCAACGCAGGCGCGTGTGCTGGGCGAACACGCTCGTCTCGCCGAGGGCGAAGAGCCGCGTGATCGCGGAGGCGGCGATCAGCGCCACGGCCACGATGGCGAGCTGTCCCACCTCGATGCCGACGTTGAAGGCGAACAGCGCGAGCGGGATCTCGCCGGCGGGGAGCCCGATCTCGGCCAGGGCGCCCGCGAAGCCCAGGCCGTGGAGCAGGCCGAAGGCGAAGGCGACCCGCCAGGGGGCTCGGCCGAAGAGGCTACGGCGTCGCGCGCGCGGCACGATCTCGAGCGCGGTCGCGACCAGGGTGAGCGCGATCCCGACCTCCACCCAGGCGGAGTTCACCCGCGCGATCTCGAGCACCGAGAGCGCGAGGGTGACGCTGTGGCCGACGGTGAAGGCGGTGATGGTGTAGAGCAGCGGTCGAGACCCGCGCACGAGTAACAGCAGGCCGAGCACGAAGAGCACGTGGTCGAAGCCGAAGACCAGGTGGTGGGTGCCGAGCTCCGCGTAGTCGCGAAACACCGCGGCGCGACTCACGCGCTCGGGGATGCGAACCGTGGGCGCCGTGGCCGTGACCACCTGCTGGAACGCGGGAGCCTCGGAGGCGGCCACGCGAACCACGGCCCCCGCTCCCCGTGCCGGGAGCCCGCGCACGCCGATCTCCTGGCCGGCGAGGCTCGCCCCCGCGCAGACCACCTCGAAGCGCGCGATCCACGCCGTCCCTTCCTGCCCCTGCTCGGCCGCGCCGCGCGGCTCGCACGCCTCGGGCAGCTGCGGCTCGAGGCGCACGCCGGGCGGCAGACGCAGCGGCGTCTTCCAGGTCACGCGGTAGACGCGCTCGTCCGCCGCATCCGTCGGGACGGCGTCGAGGCTGAGCAACGCCGGCGCCAGCGGATGCGCGGTGGCCCCGGGGGCGAGGGCCACGGCGGAACCGGTCAGGCAGACCCAGATGATGAGCAGAGAGCGGCGCACGGCCGGTATTCTAGGATCCCTCTCGACGATGCGATGGCTTCGCTCTCCCCTCCTCCACTTCCTCCTGCTCGGTGCGGCGGGCCAGCTGCTGATGCCGGAGCCGCTGCCCGCCCTGCGCATCCCCGAGGCGGATCTCCTGGCGCTGGCGGAGGACTGGCAGCGGGTGGCGGGTGTGCCGCCCGGGCCCGAGCAGTGGGGTCACATCCGCGAGCAGGCCATCGACGAGGCCGTCCTGTTCGCCGAAGGCGCGGCCGCGGGGCTGCTCGAGGACGACCCGGTGGTTCTGCGGCGCCTCGCGAAGGTCGGCGCCTTCGTCGACCCGGAGCAGACGGCAGAAGACGAGGCCCAAGCCATCGCGGCGGCGCGGTCGCTCGGCCTCGATCGCAGCGACGTGATCGTTCGACGCTACGTGACCAGCATGATGCGGCTGGCGATCGAGGGCACGGCGCCGGGCCAGGACCCCGACGACGCGACCCTCGAGGCGGCGCTCCGCGAGAACGCGGAGCGCTACCGCCTGCCCGAGCGCTTCGACCTCGTGCACGTGTACGTGAGCGGCCAGCGCGAGGAGCCCGCGGCCCGGGCGACGCGCATCCTGGCGGAGCTCGCGGGCCAGGGGCCGGAGGCCGCCAGCCGCTACGGCGACGGCTTCCCGAGCAGCCGCGAGCTTGCGGGCTCGCGCGTCGAGATCGGCCGGGTGCTGGGCGAGGAGTTCGGCCGCGCGCTCGACGCCGAGGCCGTGGGCCGCTGGCAGGGCCCCGTGCCTTCTGCGTACGGCCTGCACCTCGTCTACCTGCGAGCTCGCAGCGAGGCGCGCCTGCCCACGGTGGACGAGGTGCGCACGCGGCTCACCGAGGACGTCCGCCAGGAGCGGCGCGCGGCCCACCTGCGCGCGCAGCTTCGCGAGCTGCGCGGACGCTATGCAGTGGAGCTGCCGGAGGCCGGCTGAGCCACGCGGCCCTCCCAGGGGGACCGGCTCTACCGAATGGAGACTTGCCAAGCCGGCCGAGCTTCGGCCCAATGGGGGGTAGGAGTCCCCCATGCTGCGATCCCTGCTCCCCCGACTCGCCCTCCTCGTGCTGCTTCCGGCGGCCTCGGCCCTCGCCGTCGACACGGACCTCGACGGCGTGGAGGACCCGGACGACAACTGCGTCCAGGTGCCCAACGCCGACCAGGCCGACGCCAACGCCCCGGCCGACGACGACACGAGCCTCCCGGGCATCCAGCGCTACGGCGACGCCTGCGACGTCGACCTCGACGACGATGGCGTGGTCGGCCCGTCGGACTTCTTCGCCGGGCTGCGCCCCTGCATCGGCCAGGCCGCGACGGGCGCATGCGCCATCGCCGACCTCGACGGCGATGGCGTGGTCGGGCCCTCGGACTTCTTCGCCAGGCTGCGGCCCGCCCTCGGCAGCACTCCGGGGCCGGGACGAACCCTCCCGAGCGTCGTCCCGCTGATGCTCCCGGATCGACCTTCGGGCTTCTTCACCTTCCCCTGGCCCAACGACATCCGCGTCGACGCCGCGGGAAGCCCCGACCTGATCGGCCTGCCCGCACCGGGACAGACGGGGGTGTTCCTGAACTTCATCCTCGGGACCTCGGCGGCCGAGACCACTGGCTTCGGCCTCAACTCGGCGGCCTTCCTGCGGACCAGCGGCGGCGTCGACCCGGCGTCGCTGCCGACGCCCACCGAGAGCCAGGCGGACGGTGCCGAGGTGATGCTCGTCGACCTGGATGCCCCGACGAGCCCGCGCACGCCGATCCTCGTCGACTTCAAGGACGCGAGCGCCGCCACCGGCTTCCGGCCGGAGAACCTGCTGGCCGCGCTTCCCTACCCGGGGAACCCTCTCGAAGAGGAGACGCGCTACGCCCTGCTCGTCTTCGACGGTGTGCTCGACACCACGGGGAGCCCGATCGGCCCGGCCCCGCTGCTCTCCGACCTCGAAGACCCCTTCGGCCCGGGCACCCCGGTCTCCGAGCCCGATTGGACGGCGCTCCAGCAGCAGCGAAGCGACGTGCTCGCCTACGTCGCGGCTCACACCACCCACGACGCGAGCGATCTCGTGGCCTTCAGCGTCTTCACCACCCAGGACGCGACGTCGGAGCTCGCTGCCCTGACCGCGGCGGTGGAGGCCGCGGCGGTTCCCACGCTGCAGAACCGCACCCAGCTCGTCGCCTGCGGCAGCGGCCAGGGGCGGATCCGAGCCGACATCGACCTTCCGAAGTACCAGGTGGGGGTCCTCCCGTACGCGCTGAGTGGCGGCGCCATCGTCGTGGGCGGCGACGGCCTGGCCGTCCAGCAGAGCACCGAGACGGTGAGGCTCGACATCGCGTTCCCCTGCGGCCCGGCCCCGGCCGAGGGCTGGCCGATCCTGCTCTTCATGGACGGCACCGGCGGCAGCGCCAATGCCTTCACCATCTCCGAGCTCGGACATGGGCCCCTGGACCCGCTGCCCTTCGTGATCGGCTCGATCGCACCGCTCTACAGCGGCGACCGCAGCTTCGCCGGGCAGGAGCCGGCCTCGCTGTTCTTCAACCTGGGCAATCCCCTCGCGGCCCGGACGAACCAGATCCAGCAGGCCGTCGAGATGATCGTGCTGCGGCGCCTGATGCAGGAGCTGGTGCTCACGCCGGCGGAGATCGACGACACAGCGCCCGCCCTCACCGACGACACCCGGGTCGCGGCCGCCGGGCACAGCCAGGGCGCACTCACCCTGCCCCAGACCCTCAGCGCCGACCCGGCCATCGGCGCGGCCTTCCTCTCCATGGGAGGAGGCGGCCTCTACCACACGATCCTGAATCGGGGCGACACGCGGCCCTTCGTCGAGGACCTGCTGGGCTTCTTGCCGGGCGAGCTCGACCTCTTCCATCCCACGATCCACGCGCTGCAGTCCGTGATCGAGGTCGGCGACGCGACCAACTACGCGCGCAAGCCCCAGACGGCGCACGTGCTCTCCCTGGGCGGGCTGCTCGACGGCTGCTCGCCGTGGGAGGTGGTGTTCCAGATCGGCAACGCGTTCGGGCTCGATCTCGCGAACGCGAGCTTCGCACCCACCTTCGGCGATCCGGCCCAGGAGCCGACCGAGCTGGCCCTGCCGGTGACGGCCAACCTCCCCGACGGTCGCACCGGGCTCACCGTGCAGCTCGCCACCGGCCACTTCGGGGCGGGGGTCAACACGGGGCTCGGACGGTCCTTCGTCGAGTCCTTCGGCGCGACGGGCCTTCCGACGGTGGACAGCGTCCCGCTGTCCTCCGACACCGGGGGCGGCGCCTGCCCTCGCTTCGCGCCCATCCAGTAGCCAACCCGTAGCACCCTGGCTCGGGCCGGTGGCGGCCATCGCCGGTACGCCACACACTCCCGGCATGCAGAACCTCGAGATCACGACGCTCTACGCGGCCGCCCTCGGCATCGTCTTGCTGGTGCTGAGCGTCCGCGTCATCCGTGCCCGCATGGAGTCCGAGGTCTCCCTCGGCGACGGTGGGTTCGACGCGATCCTGGTGGCGCAACGCGCCCACGGCAACTTCATCGAGTACGTGCCCATGGCGCTCCTGCTGATCGGCCTGGCCGAGATCCAGGGACATCCCGCATGGATGATCCACTCCCTGGGCGCGGGCCTGCTGGTCGCGCGCATCGCCCACCCGCTCGGCATCGCCCCGGAGTTCGGCGTGCGGCCGCCCCGCGCCATCGGGTCGTTGCTGACCATGCTGGTGATCGCGGTGGCCATCGCCGCTCTGCTCTGGGGCGCCCTCTTCTAGGCTAGCCGGGGACGATCCCCGGGACGCCCGCCTGGCTCACGAAGCTCGCGTCGGTCCGGATCGGCGAGGTCATCTGGCGCGCGGTGTCCACGAGCCGGAAGTCGGCGCGCCAGGTCGCGGGCGTGACGGTGTGCCGCACGTAGCCGCGGCGGGTGCCGTCGAGGTAGTCGACGTGAGGGAGCGACTCGAAGATCAGCTTCGCCGCGTTGGCCAGGTCGTCGTCGAACGAGGAGCCGATCCCCGGCGCCACGAACTCGGAGCCGATCCGGGTGTCGAGGTCGTCCGGCCCGAGCGGAACCGACGCGGCGCCCGAGGCGTGCACGTCGCCGGTGAGCACCACGAAGTTCTCGATGTCGCGATCCACCAGGTGGTCGACGATCCGCTGTCTCGAGAAGGGGTAGCCGTCCCACTGGTCGAAGTTGAGCTGGCCGAGGAAGGGCGTCGGCGAGAAGATCACCTGCTGGGCCAGGCTCTTCCAGACGGCCTGGCTGCCGGAGAGCCCACCGAGCAGCCACGCCTCCTGGGCGTCTCCGAGGAAGGTCTCGTTCGGATCGGGGAACTCCGGGCAGATGATCTGGATCGCGTCGCCGCACTGCTGGTTGGTGCGGTACTGGCGGGTGTCGAGCACGAAGAACGCCAGCAGATCGCCGATCTTGACCTCGCGGAAGATCTCGAGGGAGTCGCCCTTCGGCGGCAGCACCCGCACGGGCATGTGCTCGTACCAGGCCGCGTATCCGGCGGCCCGACGCAGCAGGAACTCGGAGGCCGGCGGATCGGAGTCGGGCGCGTCCTCGTCCTGGATGTCGCCGGCGTAGTTGTTCGAGACCTCGTGATCGTCCCAGGTGACGATCCACGGGAAGATGCGGTGCACCTCCTGCAGGTTGACGTCCGTCTTGTAGAGGGCGTGGCGGTTGCGGTAGTCGAGCAGCGTGCGGCAGCGCCCGCCGTCGTGCAGCCGCACGTCCTCGCTGAGATCGCCGAGACCCGACTCGTAGATGTAGTCGCCGAGGAAGACGACGGCGTCGAGATCCTCGTCGGCCATGTTGGCGTACGCCGTCCAGAAGCTCTCGCGGTACTGGGAGCAGGAGGCGCTCGCGAAGCGGAACGATCCGGGCAGGGAGCCTTCGGCGGGCGCCGTCTTCGTGCGCCCCACCGGGCTCTCCCACCCACCGGCGCGGAAGCGGTAGAAGTACCAGCGCGCAGGCAAGAGGCCCGGCACGTCCACGTGGACCGAGTGGGCGAGGGAGGGGTGCGCCACCGCGAGGCCGCGGCGCACGCCCTGGGTGAAGGCGGCGTCCTCGGCCAGCTCCCACACCACGCTCACCGGAACGTCGGGCATCCCGCCGCCTTGGATCGGATCGGGTGCGAGGCGCGTCCACAGGATCACCCGATCGGGAAGCGGGTCGCCCGAGGCGATGCCCAGCGTGAAGGGGTAGACCGGGAGCCGCGCGTCGCACGCGACGCCGAGCCCGGCTCCGAGGCCCGCCGCCGCCGTGAGGGTGGCCTGGAGGAAGCGCCGGCGGTCGAGCTCGAGTGCGAGCCGTCCGGCGAGAGCGTCGACGTCACGAGCCATGGCCTTCCCTCCGGACCCCGGGCACGCCCCGGGTTCAGGGCAGTGTCGAGATGATGTTCGGGACCTCGCCCGCGGCCGCACTGCCCAGGAACTCGAGACGCTGCTCGATGGCGGACGAAGCGCTCTGCGGACAGAAGTGGCCGTTGGGCTGGAACTCGCAGCCGGGCGACGGCAGAAGGCCGGCGATCCCCGACGGCACGAACTGGAAGTAGGCGCCCGACGTGTCGGCGTCGAGGTTGCCGCGCAGCGGCCCCGTCGCCTGGGACAGGTAAGAGACGGGCACCTGGGCGGGCGCAAGCTGCGGGACGCCGAGCTGGAAGGCGAGCGATCGGCTCGCGTTGTTGGGCGTGAGCGGATCCTCGATCCCCTCGGTGACCAGCATGCTCGCCTTCTGCGTCGTGCCTCCGATGGAGACCGGGCGCTCGAAGATGAAGCGCGCGTGGTTGTGGGGGTCCTGGGCGTCGTAGCGCATCTGGAAGATGCCGAGGCCGGTCCACAGCTCGGCGGGCGTCACGCCCGGAAGGAAGCCGCCGAGCGTGCTCAGGATCCCGGAGTCCTCGGCCTGATGGACCAGCCCTTCGACGAGCCGGAAGGCGCCCACGACCATGGCGGCCGCACGCACCTCGGGCGCGTAGGCCATGAACGCCTGGCCGTGCACCGACCCGTAGCTGATGCCGATGTATCCGAGCGGCGCACTCACGTCGAGGTCGGGGATGCCGTCGGGCGCACCTTCGGGAAGCACGTCGAGGGTCGAGAGCGCCTGGATCAGCTTGAGCATCGAGATCTGATCGGCGTAGGTCTGGGTCTGGATGTCGATCACCTGCTGGGCGGTCAGCAGGGTCGCGAAGATCGCGAGGGTCTGGGCGTCGACGTCGCCGATCTCGCGGTTCTGGATGTCGGTGAAGCCGATCACCGCGTAGCCCTCGTCGGCCAGGAAACGCCGCGACTGGCTCGGCACCTCGGACTCGGCGCTACCCGGATTGCCGTGCTGGTACATGATCACGGGAAAGGGGCCGGGCCCCTGCTCGGCGGGGAGCGAGAGGACGAAGGGCTGGTCGCGGAAGCGCGAGATCGCGGGCAGGCCCGCGCCGTCGCGGTTCAGCAGGTTCGTCGGCGTGCGGAAGTCGGGCGTCGACCAGGTGCCGTCCACCTGCACGCGGTCGGGGCCGGTCGTGAAGAGCTGCACCGAGTCCACGTCGAAGCTCGGCGGCGGCAGCGCGTCGATCTGCCGGCGGATCTCGAGCATGTCGTTCGGGATGTCGTCGACGTTGCGGATCGTGATGCGCAGAGCGAGGGCCACGTCGTCGTCGAAGATCGGCGGAGTGAGCGTCGTCGCGGCGGCGAGCACCTCGTCGGCGATGGGCCGCAGCCGGGTGACCTCGGCGGGCTCGCCGGGCTGGGGATCGTCGATCACCGCCTCGAAGAAGAGGGAAGGATCGAGGGGACGACCGGGCTCGGCCGCGGCCCGGCGCGAGAGCAGGAAGCCGTAGGTGCCCTCGGGCGTGAGCGGGATGCCCGGGAAGATCACCAGGCTGTCCTCGAAGGGGTCCGAACCGATCTGGTCGCGGCGGGCGTCGAGCAGGAAGGGGATGCGCTGGCCCTCGGTCGGGCTGCCCGGAGTGAGGTCGATCAGCGCCGCCGAGGAGAGCGGATCGAGGGAGGCCTCCTGATCCAGCGGCAGCGTCGCCGGGTCGAGGGTCTCGGGCAGCTTGATCACGATGGCACCGATCGGGCTCCAGCCGTCCAAGAGCTCGGTGTCGTTGCGCAGCGCCTCGAACACCGTGGCGATCTGGAAGGGCCGGTTCACCGGCGGCAGCTCGACTCGGAAGCCCGTCTTCATGCTCGCGTCGGGCTCGAGGTAGTAGTCGTCGGGGAAGGGATCGACGAACCGGTCGTCGCGCCGGTCGTAGATCGCGCGCAGCGGCGCACCCGCCGCCGCCGTGTCGAACGAGATCGACTCGGGGCCCGCCGGCCCGATCCAGCCGAGCTGGCAGGACGCGTCGGCCGGGAGGTCGCCGGCCGGGTTCACGACGACGCGGCCCCCGGCGAGACCCGAAGCAACGAGACCCTGCAGCCCGGTGCCGCAATCGAGGCCCAGGCTCGCGATGGCCGCGGCCGAGGGGGCCGCGGCGAAGGTCAGCACCGGCCAGTCGGCGAAGCCGAAGTCGCTGGCACCGTCGGCGGGCAGGCTCTGCTGCAGGGCCGGCGCGCCGGGGACGAGGGTGAAGCCGAGATCGGCGGGGTCGAAGGGGACGGTGCGATCCTGCCGGATGCGGAAGGCCGCATCCGAGGGCGTCGGCCCCCCGGTGCCGACGCCGCTGAAGCCGAGCTGGGAGACGACCACCTGGGTCGAGGCCGCGCTGCTCGACACGACGAGCTGCACGTCGCCGAGGGGCACGGGGCCGCCGTTCTCGATCTCGGCGTCGAAGTCGAACTCGAACTCCGTGCGGCCGACGCGCTCGCTCGCGACCTGGTGGTAGCGGATCGTGAGGTCGCCGATCACGACCTGATGCACGACCGCCTGGGGCAGGTCGCAGCCCAGAGCGAACCCGACGGAGAGGAGGACGTAGCGAGCCAGCCGGGACCTCATCGGGGGCCTCCTGCGTCCGCTCCCTCGGGCCGTCGCGAGAGCGGACGAAGGGAACGAAGCAGCAGGGGCGCGATCCCGAGACCGAGCCAGGCCGTGCCCGCTTCGGGGACGGAGCTGGTGGCGCCCGTCTCGACCGTCTGGAAGGAGGGATCGTAGACCTCGAAGGGATTCGCGCCGGGCTCCCCGCTGCCGAGCCAGACGAAGCTCAGCACGAAGGGGGCGGCCACGCTCGGGCTCGCCACCCGGGCCTGGAGGTCGTAGCGGCCGAAGTCGGGGAGGGCCGGGTCCGGCTGGATCAGCAGGAGGTCCCAGTCCGAAGACGGGGTGGGCGCCTCGAGCCCCGCGTAGAGATCGGGCGAGAAGAGCACCGAGACCCCGAAGCCGGCGCCCCGATCGAAGGGGCTCAGGGTGAGGGTCAGCTCGCGCAGATCCCCGGTTCCGACGTCCGGGAGATCGCGCGTCTCGAAGCGGATCTGGAGCGCCTCGGCAGAGCCCGCCACGAGGAGCACGAAGAGCAGGCAGGCCACCATGCCGGGGGCTCGGCGAGCGGACGCAACGGGAGCATGGGGCCGCATCGGCACCTCCTCTAGGAGAGGTGGCGCGGGCGCTCGGCGTGTGGCGAGGGGAGGCGGGAGAATGGCTCCGGCACCCCCGCGGGCCCGGAAGCTGCACCCAAGCTGCCGGTCGCGCGCCTCAGCCGAGCCCTCTCAGATCGACCCGCTGGCGAGCACGATCAGCGGAACGGCGATCACTCCCAGGATCAGGGCCTGCAGGCCGACCACCACGAGGAGCAGACCGACGAAGCCGAGCGCGTCGGACGCGCTCGCACGAGGCGTCCGGTCCAGCCCGAGGGCCTGCCGGGTGGGGCCGATCGTCCGCTCGAGGAGGCGCTGATCGTAGACCTCTCCGTAGAGGTTCATGGAGTGGCGCCCGCGCACGAAGGCGCGCCAGAGCCGCCGCGGCGAGAGGAAGAGGACCGGCCAGATCACGAGCAGGTTGAGGACGACTGCGGCCGGGAAGCGGGTGCAGCCGGACGCCAGCTCCCAGGCTCCGATCTCGGCCTCCCCGCGCAGGTCCGTGCCGTAGCCGGTCAACACGTGATTCAGGTCGTGGAAGCGCACCGCGCGCCTGCGCCCCTCGGTGTTGGGGAAGCGGACGGGGAAGGGGCCGACCCGGAACTTCACCCAGGCGTCCTCGTAGCCGCCGTCGGGGGCGATCCCGTTCGCCTCGAAGTAGCGCGAACGACCGTCGGCCAGGGTCCAGGTCTCGTCGGAAGGCATGGCGCGGGTCCTCGTCTGCCGCTCGTGCTGCGTCCGGCGCCGGAGCACTTCCCCCAGGGTAGGATCCGTCGGACGACGAGATCCTGCAAGGCGCCAGGCTGAGCCCATCGAGGTCGAGGGCCGTGTTAGGCTGGCGCGATGCCGTTCCCGCTGCGCCGGCTCGCGCTCCTCGCGTGTCCGCTCCTGCTCCTGCTCTCCGCTCCGAGCCACTCGCCCGAGCCTCCCCGGGATGGGGATTCGCGCCCCAGCTCCCGGGCCAGCGCGCGGGCGAGCGCGCAGGCGAGCTGGGCGACACGGCTCGCCGTCGCTCCGGGCGGCCCGGCGTCGGGACCCCTTTTGCCCGACATCGAGGACCGGCTGCGTGAGGCGCTGCTCGAGCGACGGGAGAGCGCCCGGGTCGCCCTCCCCCTGCGCCGCGTCCGTCGCAGCGAGAGCCAGCTCCGCATGCTCGACGCCACCGGTGTCTTCCAGAGCCGCGGCCCGGCGCGCACCACGGCGTCGGGCACGACGGTGCGCCGGGCCCGCATCCAGAAGCAGGGACGCCCCGTGTTCAACCGGCCCGTCCTGCTCGAGGAGCGCGACGGCCGGATCGTGCGTCAGGAAGGCGACACCCGGCTCGCCCCCTTCGACCTGGGCTCGCCCCTCGTCGGGGCCGACGCCGCGCTCGCCTCGGCGCTCGCCCACCTCGGTGCCGAGCGGCTGCGCGGGACCCCCCGCGTCGAGCGCGGCTGGTTCGCGGCGGAGCGCGCCACGCTCCCGGGCTACCGCGTGATCGCGCCGGCGTGGGAGCCCTTCGGCTCCTTCCAGATCGACGTCGACGGACGCAGCGGCGCCGTCCGCTCCATGGTCGATCTGGTCCGCAGCCTCGACGGGCAGGGGCGCGTGCACGACCCCAACGTCATCGAAGATCCGGCCGGGACCATCGTGCCCCTCACCGACCTCGACGGCTCGTCCACCCTGAGCGGCAGCTTCACGCGGGTGTTCGACGTGGAGACGACCGAGGCCTTCGTCCCGAGCCTCGACTTCCTGTTCCCGCCGGGCGATCCGCGCTTCGTCCAGACGAGCGTGTACCGCGGCCTCACCCTCGCCGGCCGCCTGGCGGTGGATCGCGGCTTCCCGCCCTTCCCGACGCCCCTGCTGGCCTTCACGAACCTGCGCGATCCCGACGACGACAGCAGCGAGTTCGACAACGCGTTCTACGATCCCGTCTTCCAGCTCTTCGGCTTCGGCAACGGCGGAGGCGTGCTCACCGCCAACCTGGGCACCGACCTCGACGTGGCGGCCCACGAGATGTCGCACCACATCTTCCAGGAGCTCGTCGACCCGGAGCTCTCCTCCCTCGGCGACGCCGTCCTCGCGATCAACGAGGGCGTGGCCGACACCTGGGCGGCGCTGGTCGCGGGCGATCCGCTGATCGGCGAGTCCACCATCCCGGGCAGCCCCTTCCTGCGCAACATCGACAACGCCGCCTCGTTCGACGATCCCTTCGAGCCCGGCCCCCACATCGAGGGGCTGCGCTACGGCGGCGCCAACTGGGACATCATCGAGCTGATCGGTGCCGGTGCCTTCACCGACGTGCTCCTCGATGCGCTGACGCGGCTGCCCTCCGATGCGCTGCCCGAGGACTACCGCGACGCCATCCTCGCGGCGAACCTCGCCGTTCGCGGCGGTGCCGACCAGACGGCGATCGAGGCGATCTTCACCGCGCGCGCCTTCGACGACACCGGCTTCCCGCCCGACTTCGAGGGCTTCCTCGAGGACGGCGTCCCCGAGAGCCGCTTCCTTCCCGACTCGCCCCCGGACCCGAACAACCTGAACGTCGACTTCTTTGGCTTCGCGGAGTTCCCCGGCTCGACCCAGGTCACCTTCCAGACGACGGGCACCGGCGACGTCGACCTCTTCGTGGCGGCACTCGATCCGAACGTCGTCGAGACGGTCTTCTCCGACAACTTCGGCAGCAACGAGACCATCGTGCTGAACTCGTCGACGGCCCTCTCGGTCGACGACGACGACAACTGGTTCATCGCCGTGTTCGACTTCCCGGACGGAAGCGGCAGCAGCTACGAGCTCACCGCGACGACGGTGCTGCCGCCCTCGACGCTCAGCCTGGGCGGCCCGCCCACGGCCGGCAGCCTGGACGACCTCGCCGACGTCGACTTCTACACGATCGAAACGACGGTTCCGAACCAGGTGGTCCAGGTGAGCGTCGCGGGCCAGGGCAACCTCGATCCGATCGTGGTGGTCCTCGACCCGCGAACCGCGGAGGTCCAGGAAGGCGACGACGACAGCGGAACCGGCACCGACGCCTTCATCCAGGGCGTGCTGCTCCCCGACCCCCAGACCTGGGCCATTGCGGTGCTCGCCCTGGCGGGCGACGTGGACGATTCCACCGCGGTGGGCAGCTACGAGATCACGGTCTCGAACTGTGACAACACCCAGGGCGGCAACTTCGACGGCGACGCCCTCTTCGACCTGTGCGACGGCGACACCGACGACGACGGCTTCGGCAACCCGGTGGATCCCAACCCGTTCGACCCGAACCTCTGCGCCGACCTCGACGAGGACGGCTGCGACGACTGCACCAGCGGCAGCTTCGATCCCTTCGGCGACGGCCAGGACGTGGACGCCGACGGCCTCTGCGACCTGGGCGACGTCGACGACGACAACGACGGCTGTCTCGACACGGTCGATCCCCTCCCGCTCTTCGGAAGCCAGGACTCCGACTTCGACTTCCTGGGAGACGACTGCGACAACTGCACCGACGTCGGCAACGCCGACCAGGCCGACTTCGACGCAGGCAACGACGACGACGGCTCGCTACCGGGCATCCAGCACTACGGGGACGCGTGCGACACCGACCTCGACGACGACGGCGTGGTCGGGCCGAGCGACTTCTTCGGCCGCTTCCGCCCGTGCCTCGGCGCCGATCTGGCGACCCAGCCGGCCTGTGTGGAGGCGGACCTGGACGGCGACGGCGTGGTCGCGCCGAGCGACTTCTTCAGCCGGCTGCGCCCGACCTTCGGGACGGCCCCCGGCCCGGGCTTCACCGAGTAGGAGTCGCGTCAGCTCCCGGGTGCGCCCTTGGCGAGAGCCCGACAGGTGCGCAGGATGCGATCACGCAGCCAGCGGTGCGCGGGGTCGGCGTCCTGACGCGGGTGCCAGGCCTGCTGCGCGCGAAGCGCGGGCAGGCTCTGCGGCAGGCGCAGCAGCGAGAGGCCGAGCTCCGCGCTCACGGCAGAGGCCAGCCGCCCCGGGACGACGGCCACGAGATCCGAGCCGGCCGCCACGAAGACCGCCGCGTAGAACGTGGGGACCACGAGCCGCACCTCGCGGGCGAGGCCCCGCTCGTCGAGCAGGGCGTCGATCGGGCCGCGGGCCCGGCCGCGGCGCGACGCGCTCACGTGGGGGAACGCGCACAGGCGCGCAAGTGTGAGGCGTCCCGACTCGAGGGGGTGTCCCTTGCGCACGACGCCGACCATGCGATCGCGGAACAGCTCCTGCACCTTGATCTCGGGGCTGGTGTACGCGAGCACGCCGAGGTCGAGATCGATCCGTCCTTCGCGCAGGGGCTCGGGGGCCGCGTCGCCCTCGGGCGCGAAGCGCAGGGTCACGTGGGGCGCCTCGCGATGCACGGCGTCGGCGAGGAGCGGTGCGAGGGTTCCGACCAGGGCGTCGTTGGCGCGCAGCACGAAGGTGCGCTCCAGGGATTCGAGGGGGAGCGCCACGGGCTCGAAGAGGGCGCCCGCCTGATCGAGCAGGGCGCGAATCGGCTCGCGCAGCGAGAGCGCACGCGGCGTCGGCACGAGGCCGCGGCCGGCGCGCACCATCAAGGGGTCGCCGGCCAGATCGCGCAGTCGGGTGAGGCGTCGGCTCATGGCCGGCTCGGAGACGCCCAGGCGTCGGGCCGCCCGGCGCACGCTGCCCTCGGCCAGCAGGGCGTCGAGGGAGGCGAGGAGCTCGAGATCCACGGATTGCACGTAGCGCAATCATACAGTTCGTGGATTGCACACGACAGCATGTCCGCACGGCCGTAGGGTGATCGGTGCACCCACTCGAGGAGTCCCGAACCATGACCACCCGACACGTCCCCGACTTCGCCCTCCCCTTCGCGCTCTCTTGCTGCCTGCTGCTCGGCACGGCCTGCCTGTCGTCCGCGGAGGAGACCGCCCCGCGCGAGGCCCAGGTCTTCACCATCTTCATGCTCGTGCGCGCCACGGACGCCTGGCTCGCCCTCGAGCCCGAGGCCCGCTTCGCCTTCCTCGAGGCCGAGGTGCAGCCCATCATCGAGTCGCATCCCGAGGTCGGCTTCCGCTTCTACGACTCCGAGGCCTTCACCGCCGAGACGTCGGACGTGATCGTCTGGCAGATGAGCGACCTCGGCCGCTACCAGAGCATCGTCGAGCGACTGCGGGAGACGCGCTTCTGGGGCCACTACTTCGCCGTCGGCTCGATCATCCCGGCGATCGAGAACGCCTACGCCCAGCAGTACGACGTCGAGCCCTTCGGCCCGGGCCGCTCCTCGAGCGGAGCCGCGGCCACCGCTCCCGACACGGCTCCGGACACGACTCCGGACACGAACTAGGACTTGCGGAAGTAGCGGAAGCCCGAGGGGTGGGTGACCTGCACCCCGTCGTCGTAGACGACGGCGCCGAAGCCGTCCCAGAGCTTGAGCGGAGAGCCCGGCACGCTGATCAGCGGCGGAGAGAACTGGTCCGCAGCGATGGCATCGAGGGCCGCCTGGGCCTCGGGCTCGAGCCCGGATCGAAGCTTCGCGACCCAGGGGACGAACCCGTCGCCGAGGCGGAGCTTCGCGACCACCAGCGCAGTCTGCACGGAGTTGCCCTGGCTCTTCGGAAAGCGCCGCTCGACGAACCCGGTCACGATCGAGACGACCTCGGGCGAGGCGTACATGGAGAGCGCGCACAGCACGTCCTCGCGCGCCTCTTCGCTCGTCACGCGGTCGAGCAGCGGCGCCAGCTCGACGACCACCGAGTCCTCGCGACTGAGTGCGGCGCTGAGCGCGATCGAGTGGATCAGGATGTCGGGGATCTGGGCGGCGCGCTCGCGGCCGGTCCCGACGATCTGGAGCGCGGTCTCCGCCGCGACCTGCCGATCCACCAGCGCGGCCAGCAGGAGCGCGCTCGCGCAGCGCACCACCTCGCGGTCGCAGCCCTTGCGGGCCTGGCGCGCGAGATCACGGGCCAGCTCGGGCGGCGCGCGCAGGGAGTCCTGGTACGTGACGTAGGTCGCGACCTGGCCGCCGAGCGTTCCGATGTAGCCGTGCCCGGGGCGCAGCAGCACCGTCCCGCCGAAGAGCCAGCCGATGCGGTCGAGCATCAGCGTGAAGGCATCGACCTTGGCCTCGAGGGGAAGCGGGCCGCGCAGCACGTCGCCCAGGATCTGCACGAAGGCCACGTCGTCGACCAGGCGGTCGCGGGGGACCGGGTCGATCCGGGCCCGCGCCTCGGGGTGGATCTCGAAGGACCACTGCTTCGCGCGCTCGGGCGCTGGCTCGGCCGAAGCCGCTCCCAACGACACGCCGAAGAAGAGGCTGCAGAACGCCAGCGCGCAGCCGGCCAGGCATCGCCACGTCGGACTCAAGACACCCCCCGATCGAATCCGGTCGGAGGGTAACGACTCGGCCGATCCGCGGGCCGTACCTCGGGGCCCCGGCCGGGCATCCAACCCGGACATGGACGTCCTGGCCGACATCGTGGCCGGACTCGAGCTGCGCTCGAGCCTCTACTTCCGGGCCGAGTTCACGACGCCGTTCGCCGTGGCCGTGCCCGAGGACCGCCGGCGCATCCGCTTCCACGTCGCAGGGGTCGGACGCTCGTGGATCCGCGTCGCATCCGGCGAGAGCGTCTTCTACGAGCACGGCGACCTGATCCTCGTGCCCCACGGAGCCGCGCACGTGCTGGCGAGCGAGCCCGTCACCGAGGCGACGCCCCTCGAGTCGATCGTCGCCGGCCGCCCGCCCGGCACGCGCGAGCCCCTCCGCCATGGAGGCGATCACGGCGACGGGTACGGAGGCGCGCACGGCGACGGTGGCGCGGCCATCGAGCTCGTCTGCGGACACTTCGAGTTCGACGAGACGCTCGTGCACCCGGTCGTGGAGTCGCTGCCGCCGCTCGTGCACGTGAAGGCCTCCGCCGGGAGCTTCGACTGGATGCCGCCGTTGCTCGAGGCGGTGGAGCGGGAGTCGCGGACCGAGGTGCCGGTGAGCCAGGGGGTGGCCCGCCGGCTCTCCGAGATCCTCTTCATCCAGGTGCTGCGCGCGGTGATGGCCCGGCCGGGCTCGGCTCCCGGCTTGCTCGAGCATCTCGACGATCCCCAGGTGGCCCCGGCCCTGCGCGCGATCCACGCGGATCCCGCACGCGACTGGTCGCTCGAGTCCCTGGCCTCGGTGGCCGGCGCCTCGCGCAGCGTCTTCGCCGATCGCTTCCGCCAGCGCACGGGCCGTACGCCCATGCGCTACCTGACCGATTGGCGCATGCAGAAGGCGCGGCGCCTGCTCGCGAACCCTGCGCTCAGCGTGGGCGACGTGGGACGCAGCGTGGGATACGGCTCCGAGGCGGCGTTCAACCGCGCCTTTCGCGAGGCGGTGGGGGAGCCGCCGGGAAGGCACCGGAAGAGCCTGGCCGGTTGAGCCCCCGGGGCACGCGACTTCGGACGCTCGCGCAAGAAGCCCGGACGCTCGGAACAGCCGGCCTTGGATCGGGGCGCATCTACTGGACGACGGGCAATTCCGCCCGCGCATCCAGATCGATGGAGACCGAGATGATCAAGCGATTTCCGATGACCCTGCTCGCCCTGTTGGCCCTGGCCTTCACCCCGGAGCTGGCGCTGGCCAGCGACGTCACCCACAGCACCGTGGGGGCCGGCGGCTACGACCTCGTGTCGTACCACGTCGGCGAGAAGCCGGTGCGGGGCAACGGCAACCACCTCGTGGTACACGAGGGCGTGACCTACCTGTTCCAGGGCGAGGACAGCAAGGCGCGCTTCGAGAAGGACCCCGAGCGCTACCTGCCGGCCTACGGCGGCTACTGCGCCTACGGCGTGAGCGTCGGCAAGAAGTTCCACGGCGACCCCGACGTCTGGGAGATCGTGGACGGGCGCCTCTTCCTCAACCTCGACAACAAGATCAAGGGCCTCTGGGTGAAGGACATCCCGGGACACGTGAAGAAGGCCGACCAGCAGTGGCGGCGCATCGCGGAGGTTCCGGCGGCACGGCTGTGAGCGCCGGGAGCGAGAAGAGGGCGGGTCCTCGGACCCGCCCTCGTGCGATGCGAGGAGAGCAGGCCATGAGCATCCGAATCAAGCGCGTCCGCGAGCCCGCGGAGCCGGGCGACGGCACCCGGGTCCTCGTCGACCGGCTGTGGCCCCGCGGCGTCTCGAAGCCGGCGGCCGCCGTCGACGAGTGGCTGCCCCAGGTGGCGCCTTCCCACGATCTGCGGCGCTGGTTCGACCATCGGCCCGAGCGCTGGCGCCGCTTTGCCGAGCGCTACGTCGACGAGCTGTTGGCCTCCCCCGACGCCGTGGCCGCGCTCGAAGGCCTGGCAGAGCGGGCCCGCTCGGGCCCCGTGACCCTGCTCTTCGACTCCCGTGAAGAGCGGTTCAACAACGCGGTCGCCCTGCGTGCCCTCCTCCGCGGGATGCTCTCGGGACCGCGCCGCGGCTAGGGAAGCTCTGCACATGGTTCTCTACACGGACCGTCGAGGCCTGCCAGTCGCGTGTAGTCAACATCTGCAGAGCTTCCCTAGGATCCGGGCGGGAGGATCCGCTTGGCCCGGCTCACGATCGCTCGCACCATCCTGCTCTGCCTGGCGCTCGGCGCCTCGGGCTGTGCGGCGCTCTACGAAGAGGTCATCACCGCCCGCGTCGCCCTCGACGACTACGACGACGTGTATCCCATCCACGTCGGCATCTGTGCGGTGAGTCAGTTCCGACGGATCGACGGGCGGGTCGGGGGCAGCCCCGGTCATGCGGCGATGTTCATCCAAGGCGCCTGCGTGGACGAGACGGCTTCCTACCCCTTGCTGCGTCGCTGCCGCGAAGACGATCCCGAGAAGGGAACCGGGATCAGCGTCAACAAGTGGCTCAGGAACGTGAACTGGATCGCCACGCCAGGGCACGATCTCTTCTTCAACGGCGAGGTCTCTCGGACGGACATCCTCACCCGAGAGACGGTCGACGAGACGGCGCGACGCGCCCTCGAGCTGGGCGTGCTGAAGGGCGTCGAGCTGCACGACGGGCCCGACGGCCCCTGGGATCGCTTCGAGTTCATGCGGGACGAGGTCGTGGGTACCGACCTGGCGCTCCGCTTCGGGCGCTCGCTGTTCTGCACCGCCATGCCCGTGACCGAAGCGATGCTCGACGACGTGATCGGCTTCCTGAACGAGCTGAACGTCGACTACGCCGACGGCGAGACGGACTACCGCTGGAGCGGCTATGCCGACAACTGCGTACACACCGTCCGCAACGCCCTCGCCGCAGCGGACGTCTGGAAGCCGAAGTCGATCCGCTCGACCCGGCTGCGCCAGCTCTTCAACCTCGCCATCCCCGCCAACGAGATGGTGAACCTGGGCTGGCTCGGTGCGCGCGAGAGCCTGACGCCGTTCTCCTCGATCTACCGCGACCCCGTGAAGCGCCGCAGCCTGCTCGAGCGGGACTGGCTCCCGACACGGCACGGCGTCCTGGTGCAGGCGGCGCCGGCCCACCAGCGCAACGAGGTCTTCGACCATCGGTTCCGGCTGTTCTGGAACCCCCTCGACTTCGGCTTCGAGGATCGCGCCGGAAGGCTGCTCAACGACGCACGGTTCACCGAGGTGGACTTGAACCTCTTCCACTGGCGC
>JAAUYD010003970.1_pt1 | contig 40635 bp, 21 predicted proteins | sample 7278101 | NCBI WGS metagenome assembly JAAUYD01 (sample SAMN14350128, study PRJNA611818) | marine sediment metagenome | isolation source: surface marine sediment (0.6m) | place: French Polynesia: Moorea | collected 2018-08
ACGATGATGTCGATGTCGCCGGCCGGCCGTGCGGCACGAATCGCGCCTTCCGAGATGCCGGGGATCACGTGACGCTCGAGGTAGCCCGGCTCACCGATCGGGTGGACGTGGACGCCGTCGGCGACCTCGCCCGCCATCGTCAGCATCCACGGGTTGACCGCTGCGATGTCGACCTTCGGGTCGGCGACGCCGTCGGGAAGGGGCCCGGGGCTCCACTGCCGGTTGAGGAAGGTCAGCTCGTAGAACTCGCCGTGATGGTCGAGTGCGTCCCCGCGGAAGCCGGCGAAGCACGCCTTGACGGCGAGCACGTAGTCGCGCAGGCGGGCCGCAGGGCGCTCGAACTCGGCGCCATAGCGGCGCTCGATGTGCGCCCTGACCTGGCTGCCGAGGCCGAGGCGGAACCGGCCCCCGGTGTTGTCGGCGAGCTCGTACCCCGTCGCCGCGGTCACCATCGGGCTCCGCGGGAACGCGACGGCGATGCCGGTCGTGAAGTGGAGCTCGGGCGCGGCCATCGCCGCTGCGGCGATCTGCATCCAGGGCACCTGGCTCGTCTCGGTGTAGAGCATCCCCGAGAAGCCGGCAGCCTCGAGCAGGCGGGCCAGCTCGGCGTTGTCCCGCCAGCTCGCCCCACCGGTCATCAGGTCGATCTCCATGCGTCGCGACCGTACCGTCGCGCTCGGGCACGATCACGGCTGGACGCCCGGCCGCGGGACGGGAGGTTCAGGACGTGCGGCTCACGTCGCGGAACGGCACGTGGCGATCGACCGCCGGCTCCTTCGGCAGCCCGAGGACGCTCTCGCCGATGATGTTGTGCTGGATCTCGTCGGTGCCGCCTGCGATCGACTGCGCCGGCGTCGACACCAGCACCTCGGCGATCACTGCGTCGAGCGGGTCGGGTCCGTTGCGTAGCATGCCTCGCGCGCCGGCGATCATCGAGTGGACGTGGTTCGCCATGCGGGCGACGTTCGAGAGCGCGAGCTTGCCGATCGAGCCCTCCGAGCCCGGCGGCCGGCCGAGCGCGCGAGCGGCACCGGCGCGTTCGGCGGTCCAGTGCGAGGCCCGCTCGAAGATGAGGAGCCTGGCGATCTCCTGCCGGATCACCGGGTCGCCTGCGACGCCCGCCGCCCTCGCACGCTCGACGACGAGCTCCGCGCGGCCGCGGCGCTGCGGATACCACCGGTAGGTGGCCATGTACCCGTCGGCCTCGACCCGGGCCTCGTCGATCACCCGACCCGTGGCGCCGGCCGCGAACTCGACCGTGCGGACCCCGGCGAAGCTCCGCTCGTGGGCCAGCGTGGCGCGCGCCACCCGCCAGCCGTCGCCCTCGGCGCCGACCATGTTGCCGTGCGGAACGACGGCGTCGGTCAGGAACACCTCCATGAACGACTGGTGGTGGTTCATCTGGCGGATCGGGCGCGCCTCGACGCCGGGCTGGCGCATGTCGAGCACGAAGTACGAGAGACCGGCGTGCTTGACGGCGCCCCAATCGGTCCGCGCGACGAGGATCGCCATGTCGGCGTGGTCGGCGCTCGTGTTCCACACCTTCTGCCCGTTGACGTGCCACGTGTCGCCGTCGCGGACCGCGGTGGTCTGCAGGCCCGCGAGATCGGAGCCGGCCACCGGTTCGCTGAACAGCTGACACCAGGTCAGCGCGCCGGTCAACGTCGGCCGGAGGATCCGCGCCTTCAGCTCGTCGCTGCCGTGCTCGTAGATCGTCGGCGCAGCGAGCGTGGCGCCTGCTCCGAGCGGGTTGTGCACGCCACCCGCCCGCAGGATCGTCGTGCGGACGACCTTGTCGGTCCACGCCGGCAACCCCCTGCCGAACCAGTCGGGCGACCACGACGGCACCGCCCAACCGGACTCGACGAGGCGCGTCCGCCACTCGACCAGCGAGAGGTCGGGATCCCACGCCCCACCGAACCAGTCGAGGACGTCGGCGACGATGTCGGCCTCGTCGATGCGCCCGGCCATGCGGTCAGCCGTTCTCGGTGCGGTCTCGTCCCGCGGTCGCGGCGTCGATCACCGACCAGACCCGTTCGGCCGTCGTCGGGATGTCGACGTGGCGGACGCCGAGGTGGGCGAGCGCGTCGACGACCGCGTTCTGCACCGCCGGCGTGGCGCCGATCGTGCCCGACTCGCCGATGCCCTTCGCACCGAGCGGGTTGATGGGCGACGGTGTCTCCTGCGGCCGGCGCTCGAAGCTCGGCAGCTCGGCCGAGGAGATGATGCCGTAGTCGGCGAAGTTGGCGGTCTTGGGGTTGCCGTCCTCGTCGTAGACGAACTCCTCCATCAGGGCCTGGGCGATCCCTGATGCGACCCCGCCGTGCACCTGGCCGGCGACGAGCATCGGGTTGACCATCACGCCGCAGTCGTCGCAGGTGACGTGGCGGATCGGCACCACCTCGCCGGTCTCGCGGTCGACCTCGACGACCGACAGCTGCGTCCCGAACGGGAACGCCACGCCCTCGGGCTGGAAGTCGGCCTCGGCGAGGAACGGCGACGACTGCTCGTCGATCGCCGCCGCGGCGACGTCGCCCCACGACGTCGACACCGCCGGCGTCCCGGCCACCGAGAACGCTCCGGTCGCCGTGTCGAGCACGATGTCGTCGCGGCTCGCCTCCAACAGGTTGGCGGCGACGTCCTTGGCCTGCTCGATCAGCGCCTCGCTCGCCTGCAGGATCGCCGAGCCGCCGATCTGCAGCGATCGCGACCCGCCCGTTCCGTTGCCGCGGGCGACCAGGTCGGTGTCGCCGTGGCGCACCTCGATCAGATCGAACGGGATGCCGGTCGTGTCGCTGGCGATCTGGGCGAACACGGTGTAGTGGCCCTGCCCGTGCGGTGAGACGCCGGTCAGCAGCAGCGCCGTCCCGTCGGGGCGTACCTCGATCGAGCCGAAGTCGGGCGAGGTGACGGGGTTGGTGATCTCGATGTACGACGCCCACCCGAGCCCGAGCAGCTTGGCCGACGGGTCGTCACGGCGGCGGGCCTGCTCGGCCCGCAACGACGAGTAGTCGATCTGCTCGAGCACCTTGTCGAGCGCACCTTCGTAGTCGCCGGAGTCCATCGTCGTGCCCGAGGCGTTCGTGTACGGGAACGCATCCGGTGCCACGAAGTTCTTGCGGCGCACCTCGGCCGGGTCCATCCCGATCTCGAGCGCGAAGGCGTCGACCATGCGGTCGATGATCTGCGCCGCCTCGGGGCGCCCTGCGCCGCGGTACGCACCGACGGGCATCGTGTTGGTCGCGACGGTCACCGTCGACACGTCGACGTTGGGGATGTCGTACGGACCGGTCGCGAGGTTCTTGGCGAAGATCGGCAGGATCGAGCCGATCTCGGGATAGGCACCGCCGTCCTGGATGACGTGCGATCGGAAGCCGGTGATGTTGCCGTCGCGGGTGCCGCCGATCGTGGCCGAGATCGATTGGCCGCGGCCGTGGACGAGGCCGAGCATGCTCTCGCTGCGCGTCTCGGCCCACCGGACGGGACGCTCGAGCCGGCGAGCGAGCACGGCGACGACGATGTCCTCGGGGTAGTTGCCGTTCTTGGCGCCGAAGCCGCCGCCGACGTCGGGGGTGATGACGCGGACCTGCGCGGCGTCGACGCCGAGCGCCGCGGCGAGGCCGTCGCGGGTGCCGTGAGCGCCCTGGTTCTCCGACCACTGCGTGAGGTGCTCGACGTCGTCGACGGTGTCCCACCTCGCGATCGTCGCCCGCGATTCGAGCGGGCACGGAGCGATGCGGTGGTTGCGGAACGAGAGCTCGACGGTGACGTCACAGCCCTCGAACACGTCGGCACCGGAGCCGGGGATCTGGAAGATCGTGTTCGTGCCGGCGGCGGGGTGGAGGACGACGTCGTCGGTGAGCGCCTCGTGCATCGACACGACGGCGTCGAGGATGTCGACGTCGGCCCAGACCGCGTTGGCCGCGTCGACCGCCTCGGTGTACGTCTCGGCGACGACGACGGCCACCGGCTCGCCGACGTAGCGCACCCGGTCGGTGGCGAGCCGGGTCCGCGTCATGTCCTGGTTGAGCATCGGCATGCCCGGCGGGTAGGGCTCGAGGCCGAGATCGGCAGCGGTGTAGATGCCGATCACCCCCGGCATGCCGATCGCGTCCTCGGTCTCGATCGACCGGATCTCGCCGTGGGCGACCTGCGATCGGACGAACGCCGCGTGCACGGCCCCGTCGGCGGGGTGATCGTCCACGTACGTGCCCCCGATGGTGAGGAGGGCGGGATCCTCCTTCCGGGTCACGTCGGTGCCGAGCATGCTCATGGGTGGTTCCTCTTCTCTCGTGGCTGGCCGGGTCTCGTTCTTCGCGTCGGCCGAGTCTCACCGCGAACGGTCGAGAGAGCCGAGCCGGGCCCGCTCACGAGCCGGTGAACTTCGGCGTTCGGCGCTCTGCCATCGCGGCGACGCCCTCCCGCCAGTCGTCCGTCCGCCGCAACCGGTCCTGCTCGGCCTTCTCGCGGTCGGTCGCCTGCGCGACGAGCTCGGGGAGGTCACCGCGCATCGTCTCGCGGATCGAGCGAACGGCGAGCGGTGCCGACGTCGCGATCTCGACCGCGAGCTGACGGGCCGCGTCGCGGAGTCGCTCGGCCGTCACGAGCTGGTCGACGAGGCCGATCGCGGCGGCCTCCTCACCGGTGATCCGCCGCCCGGTGTACAGCAGTTCGAGCGCGCGCTGCTGACCGACGAGTCGCGGCAGCGTCACGGTGAGCGCGAACCCGTGGTGAAAGCCGAGCCGCGCGAAGTTGGCGCTGAAGCGCGCCTCGGGCGCGGCCACGCGGAAGTCGGGCATGCAGGCCAGGCCGAGCCCACCGCCGATCGCCGCGCCCTGCACTGCGGCGACGACGGGCGTCTTCGTCGCGAACAGGTCGTATGCGGCGTCGTAGAGGTGGCGGGTCGATCCCTCGGGCGTCGACCCGCCCGAGCCGAAGTCGGCGCCGGCACAGAAGTGCCTGCCCTCCGAGCACAGCACGATCGCCCGGCACCGCTCGTCGTCGTCGAGCGCGGCGAACGCCCCTGCGAGCGACTCGATCAGGCTCAGGTCGAAGAAGTTGTTCGGGGGGCGCCGGATCTCGGCGGTGGCCACGCGGTCGTCGCCGATCGTCACCTCGACGTCGCCGTGGGTCGTCGTCGCGGTCGCCATGCGCGGACCCTAACCGTGTGCCGATCACCGCCACGAAGGGCGCGTGCCGACGTGTGGCACCCGATCGGCGACGAGGAGATCGAAGGGTCGTTCGGCGTCGTGTGCGGACAGGGACGGCGACGCAGGAGTGGCCGGCGCCCGAACCGCACGATCGATGCGCGGCCCCGGACGAGCGCGCCGGTCAGGTGTGCGAGTAGGCGTATGCGTACGCGTACGCGACCGAGCTGTCGCTGCGGTTGAGCACGGTACCGATGACCGGGGCGCTGACCTGGCGGAGGGCACCGATCGCCCGCCGCGTGTCGTCGCGGCGGGTGCGGCCTCGCTGGCACACGAGGACGACACCGTCGACGTGGCGGGCGAGGGCGACGCTGTCGGAGACCGGCAGCACCGGCGCCGAGTCGATGACGACGTGGTCGTACTCCTTGCGCAGCCGGTCGACGAGGTCGCTCATCGCGCCGCTGCCGAGCAGCTCGGACGGGTTGGGCGGCATCGGACCGCAGGGCACCACGTCGAGCCCGTCGGCGACGCGGTAGACGGCTTCCTCGAGTGACTCGCCGGCGAGTATCGAACTGATGCCGTGCTCGGCCGGCAGACCGAAGACCTTGTGGAGGCGCGGCTTGCGGAGGTCGCAGTCGATCAGCGCGACGTTGGCGCCCGAGTGCGCCAGCACGACGCCGAGATCGGCGGCGACGGTGGTCTTGCCCTCGCCGGGCAGCGAGCTCGTCACCTGGACGACGCGCATCGGGTGGTCGATGCCGAGGAAGACCAGGTTCGTTCGGAGTCCGCGGATCGACTCGAGCGTCGGTGAGGCGGGATCGACGAGGGCGAGCGAGCCCTCTTGCAGTTCGCTCGCGACGGGGACCGAGGCCAGCACCGGCAGTGGGCTCACGACGGCCTCGAGATCCTCGAGGCCCCGGATGCGGGTGTCGATCGTCTCGAGCAGGAGCGCGGTTCCCGCACCGAGGATCAAGCCGACCGCGAGCGCGATGAGCAGCGTGCGAACGGGGCGCGGCGAGATCGGCGAGTCGGGAACGTCCGCCGGCCGGATCAGCGTCGCCCCGCTCGGTGCCAGCGCGACCTCGAGCTCGGTCTCGTCGAGGCGTTCGATGAAGGTCGCCCGCCGGTCGACCAGCCTCGACCGTTGCTCGGCGAGCGACGCCTGCTCACCCGCCGACACGGCGTCGTCGATCTCGAGTGCGATCTCGTCGATGTCGACGCTCAGCTCGTCGATCTTCGCCTGCAGCTGCTCGCTCGAGCTCTCCAGCTCGGCGATGTTGGCGTCGCGTCGCAGCGAGCCGTAGGCCGCGACGTAGGCATCGGCCAGGACCGCCGCGTCGCCGGCCGAGGTGCTCTTCACCTGCACCCTGATGACGTCGGTGTTCTGGATGCTCGTCGCCTGGGCCATCGGCGGCAGCGAGGCGAGGGCGAGGTCGTCGGCAACCCGCTGGCGGACCTGGGAGCCCTCGATGATCTGGATCTCGGTCTGCACCGAACGCTCGAGGTCGGCGGCCCGGAACGTCGACGAATCGTCGAAGACGCCCGAGGTGGATTGCAGCTCGACCAGCATCTCGGCCTCGGCCTGGTAGACGCGGTCCTGCAGGGCCAACATCACCACCGCGGACGTGAAGCAACCGGCGACGGCGATCAGGAGCACCCATCGATGGGCCCACAGCGTGCGGGCGTAGTCGGCCAGGGTGTGGGTCTCGTTCATCAGGCGTCGACCCGTTCGACGTGGCCGTCGATGGTGGCCGGACCGATCGGGTCGGTGTCGCCCATCAGCCGGCGGCACTCGGCGTGGCTCAGCGGCGGCCGTGCCTTGGTGACCACGGCCACCGTGCTCACGATGATGCGGAAGTCCAGCAGCGTCCCCTGGCGATCGACGTAGTCGATGTCGTACTGCGGGTGCTCGTACATCAAGCCCTTCGCGTCGACGCTGACCTGCCAGGGGCCCGTCATCCCGGGGCGGAGCTGGCGGCGTGCCCTGCGCTGCTCGTCGCACATGTACTCGACGAGGTGCGGCATCTCGGGACGCGGGCCGACGAGCGACATCGAACCGTTGACCACGTTGACGAGCTGGAGCATCTCGTCGATGTGGTATTTCCGCATCATCCGGCACACGCGTGGCATCGACACGCCGCGCAGGTGGTACTTGTCGAGCGACGTCGAGACGGTCGTCGGCAGCGTCCGGATCTTGAAGATCGTGAAGGGAACGTCACCGTGACCGAGGCGTTGTTGGCGGAACACGGGGTCGGCGCGCAACGCCACCGCCGACACGACGAGCGCGATGGCGATGACAGGCGACAACACGGCGAGCGCGATGGACGCCAAGAGGAACTCCAGTGGTCGTGGCACGCGGGCCGTAGGATACTCGCCACTCAGGCGTTTCTCCTGAAAGCCCCTCCATGCGCACCCGCTTCCGCCCCGACCTGGCCTCGGTCCGCTGGGATCTCCGGCGCTTCGGAATGTCGGTCCACCGGCTCCGTCCGGCGCCCGGATCGCCGAAGGTCTTCAGCAACTCGATCCCGAAGGCCGGTACCCACCTGACGGAACGCGCACTCTGCCTCCACCCGGCGCTGTACCGGAAGCTCACCCCGACGATGACGCGCGGGCTCCAGCGCACACGGCCCGAACGCGTCGACCGGCTGATCGCCACGGCACGCCCTGGTCAGGTGCTCGTCGCCCACCTGCCGCACTCCGCCGAGCTCGCCGACACGCTCCACGAGCACGGTGTGGCGATCGTCGTCACGGTGCGCGACCCCGTCGAGATCGCGGCGTCCTGGATGCACTTCGTGCGAGCGTGGAAGTCGCACCCGCTCCACGCGAGGGCCACGTCGATGACCGACGACGAGTTGCTCGGGCTCCGGCTCGAGGGCGACGAGACGGTGGGCATCGCGCCGTTCCGGCAGGTGTTCCGCGACTATGCGGGGTGGCTCGGCAGTGCCGACCACGTGGTCCGGTTCGACCGGCTCCGCTCGCCGGCGACACGCGCCGACGCCCTCACCGCGCTCTGGGGCGCGCTCGACGTCGCGCACGACGATCGTCGCGTCGCCAGGGTGGCCGACGATCTGGTCTCCTCGGCGAGCCCGACCTACCGGCCGGGCGCCCGCGACCCAGCGCTCGCCGGCGTCTCGGCGCAGGTGCTCGATCGCCTGCACCAGGACCTGGCCTGGGCCTTCGAGACCTTCGGCTACGCGCGATGAGCCTCGACATCGGCGTCTTCGGGATCCGCGACGTGCCGTCGACCTACAGCGGCTACGAGACGTTCCTCGGCGAGCTGCTGCCCCGGCTCGTCGACCGTGGGCATCGCGTGACCGTCTACGTGCGCGGCGAGCCGGGCGAGCGTGAGCCGTATCGCGGCATCCGTCGCGTGCGCACCGCTGCGATCCGCTCGAAGCAGCTCGACACGCTCTCGCACTCGTGGACGGCCGGGTTCGCCGCGGCGAGGGCTCGCCACGACGTGTCGCTCGTCTGCAACGTCGCCAACTCGCTCGCGCTCGCTGCGCTGCGTCCGTTCGGGCTGCGCTCGGTGCTCAACGTCGACGGTCAGGAATGGCGGCGCGGCAAGTGGAGCGCCGCCGGCCGCGCCTACTTCCGCGGCTCGGCGCACCTCGCCCGCTTCGCGTCCCGGGCCCTGGTCACCGACTGCCGGGCGATGGCCGATGTCTACCGCGACGAGTTCCGCGCCGCGAGCGTGGTCATCCCGTACCCGGTGCCCGAGAGCGCTGCACCCGAGCCGGACGAGCTGGCGCCGATCCTCGAGCGGTGGGACGTCGTCCCCGATGGCTTCCTGTTCACCGGCGGGCGGCTCGTCCCCGAGAACAACATCGAGCGGATCGCCGAGCGCTACGTGGCGACCGAACACCCGTATCCGCTCCTCGTGGCCGGGACGGCCAACTACGACTCGCCCGTCGTCCGGCGACTCGACGAGCTCGCGGGCGACGATCCCCGCATCCGTCCCATCGGCCACGTCGACGATCGCCGCGCGTTCGCCGCGTTGCTCGCAGGCTCGCGCCTGTACCTGCACGGCCACAGCGTCGGGGGTATCAACCCGTCGGCCGTCGAGGCCCTGGCCGCCGGCGCCAACATCGCCGCGTTCGACACCCCGTTCAACCGTGAGGCGATCGGTGACGCCGGCAGCGTGTTCCGCCTCGACGAGTCGTTCGATGCGGTCGTCGAAGCTGCCCTCGGCGATGAGGGGTTGCCGGCGGCGCGCGAGCGTGCCCGGCGACGCGCACGCGACTGGTTCGATCTCGACGACATCACCGACGCCTACGAAGAGATCCTGCGACGGGCGGCGTCGATCCGCTCGCCGCGCCTCGTCACGCGATGGGCAGCGGCGCGCTGATCACCCCGCCGCCAGCGAACGCTTCACGGCCGCCGGGACGCCGGCCACCAGCGTCCGCGGTGGCACGTCGTGGGTCACCACGCTGCCCGCCGCCACCACGGCGCCTCGGCCGACGACGACCCCCGGCAGGATGATCGAGCCGGCGCCGATCCAGCAGTCGTCCTCGAGCACCACCGGCTCGGCGCCGACGCCCTGCGCCTTGATCGGTTCGCCGGCGTCCTCGAACTCGTGCCATTCGGTGAAGATGTTGACGTTCGGTCCGAGCAGGCAGCGTGCCCCGATCGTGATCGTCTCGGAGCAGCCGACGTAGTTCATCGGGCCGATGTTGGAGTCGTCGCCGACGACGAGACCCCGGCCCGGCGAGCGGCCGTAGAAGCCGGACGGGCGGATCTGCGCGCCGCGGCCGACCGAGACCCGCGCACCGAGACGGATCCCCCCGGTCGAGCGCCCTTGGATCTGGGCGTCGTCCTCGAGCACCGACCACGGTCCGATGCTGATGCGGTGTCGGTTGAGCAACTGCACGCGGCGACCGCGGAGCACCGGCCGCGGCGGCCACGAGCAGGACGCGTTCGTCAACATGCCGCGCGCGGCCATCACCAGCGTGCGCAGCAACATCTGGACGGCGGTGCGCCGGTCGGGCTCGTCGGCGAACAGCGCTCGCACTCGACCGGCGGGCCCCGAGCTCACAAGCCCTCCTGGGTGAAGGCGCTGGCGAGGCGCTCGCTGAACGCAGCGAGGGAGTGCTGCGTCGCGAACGTGGTCTGCGCCGCGGCGGAGATGCGGGCGGCGAGGTCGGGGTCGTCGAGGACGGCCGTGGTCACGGTTGCGAGCGTATTGGGGTCGCCCATCGGCACGAGGAAGCCGTCGACGCCGTCGCGGATCGCCTCCGCGGCGCCTCCGCCGTCGGTCGCGACGACGACACACCCGGCGCGCATCCCCTCCAGCACGACCGTCGGGTAGGGGTCGGGGCGCCGGGACGGCACGACCAGGATGTCGCTGCGACCGATCAGCTCCGACGTGTCCGCGAGCTCACCGAGGTAGCGGAGCCGCCCGCCCGAGCCGGCGCACGCCTCGACGACGGCGCGGCCGGCGCTGTCGTCACCCGGCACGGCGCCGCCGGCGATCTCGAACGTCACGTCGTCCCGATCGATCGCTCCGGCCATCTCGACGAAGTCGTCGACGCCCTTCCACTCCGAGAGCCGACCGACGAAGGCGACGACCTGTGTGGCGGTGGGCTCCCGGCGAACCGGCAGCTCGGCGATGCCGTTGTGGACGACGGTGACGTTGGCCGCGTCGCCCAGCGCCCGCCGGACGGCGTGCGAGACCGCGAACACGTGCGCCACGAATCGAGGTGCGACCCGCTCCACGATCGCGAAGGCGCGCGGCGAGACGAGGATCTCGTGGCAGTGCAACCACCGGTTGCGGCGTCGGACGACCGGGAGGAACAGGAGCGGCATCAACGCCAGCGAGTTGAGATAGAGCGCGTCCAGTCCGCGGCGCCGCATGAGGCGGCGGACCCGCACCGGAGCGGCCAGACCCGCAACCAACAGCCGGCCGATACGGGGCCAGCGCAGCGACGACCGACGAACGACGCCGAGGTCGACGACATGGACGTCGATGCCGCGATCTCGGAGCGTCGAGCTCAGCCACCCGGGTCCGCTGTCGTCGGGGAGCGCCACCTCGACGTGGTGGCCCCGGTCGCGGAGCACGTCGATCACCGTCGTCAGGATGCGGTCCGAGCCGTATCCCTCGTCCGCCGAATGGACGACGAGCAGGCGTCGGGGCGTCGGCGCCGTGCCGGTGGCCGCGGTCATGGTCTGCTGGCCAGGACGATCCCGCGTCGCTGCTCGAGCCGCCGGAGGTCGTCGGCGTATATCTCGCGCAACCGGTGGCGCGCCTCGGTGTCGTCGTCGGTCGTCGCCCGCTGCGACGCCCGCCATGCCTTGGCTCGCTCGACGAGCCGTTCCGGGAGCCGCGCCGCGACCGCGCTGCGGATCCGGAGCGGCCGGACGAAGAGGTACGTGAGCAGCCGGTTCCCGACGTCGGGGCTGGCGTTCGTCTCCTCGGGGATCACGACCTCGACGTCGTCGGCGAGTCCGAGCGCACGCCACGCGGCGCGGATCGACGGTTCGGGCGCCGCGATCAGGTCGTCGAAGCGCAGGACGTGCAACCGCTGGCCGAGCATCGGTTCGAGCTCGTCGAGGGCGGCGCCGTAGCGGCCCTGCTCGACGTAGCGGAACCCCGGTGACCAGGTCGACCGGCGGCCGGCGAGCTCGTCGTCGATCGCGTCGACGAGGCGCGGCGCCGGCTCGAGCCCTTGGCCGCGGTGGCGGGTGTAGGCCGACTCGGCGCGAGCCACCGGGTCGCGGAGCACCACGAAGAACGTGGCCTCGGGTTGGCGCCGAACGATCTCGCGAACGGCGTCCGGCCAGAACATCAACGTCGTGCTCCCGTCGATCCAGACCCGCTCGGCGCGGTCGCGGTAGAGCGACAGATACCGCTCCTCGTCGGACACCCAGGTTCCGTTCAGGTAGCTGTCGCCGGGCCCGTCGTAGTGGTACCCCTGCGGTGGCGCGCCGAAGAAGTGGGGCTCCTTCATGTCGCACACGTACGCGTCGGGGTGGGCGGCGAGAGCCAGCGAGAGGAACGTCGTCCCACAACGCGGCGCGCCGGCGACGAAGCAGTTCGGGATCCGAGCGCTCATGCGTCGACCAGCCAGTGCGACAGGTCGCGATGCAGGCGATCACCGAGCCAGCCGACGTCCGTCGAGCAGTGGTCGAGCACGATCCGTTGCGCTTCGGCGGAGGGACGCTCGGGCGCCGCTGCACGTGAGTTGAGGCGCCGAGCGCGTTCGAGCGCGAGGTCGGTCACCCGTCGCGGGAGCACCCGCTGGACGACTCTGGCGGCCCCCGATCGTCGGCCCCGCGGCCGGAGCAGTCGCGCCAGCCGTTCGTTCCGCGCCGCGCCCGCCTCGTTCGAGCGCGGCAGCGTGAGGTGTGCCGGTGCGGCCCCGCTGAACGCGACGATCGCAGCGAGCGTGGCCTCGGCGTCGCCGCGCAGGTCGTCGTACAGCGCGACGTGCAGGCGGTCCGCACCCACCCGCTGCTCGATGCGCTCGACGTGGTCGCGCAACCTCGAGTAGCGCAGGTAGGCGCAGCTGCGACGCACGGCCGGGTCGTCGTCGAGGCGGTCGTCCGAGGCGGTCAGCGCGCTCGCGAAATCGGTCTCGGGTTCCCACCCCATCCGACGTGCGTACCGGAACGCCGAGAACGCCCGGCCGACGGGATCGCGCAGGAGCACCACGAAGCGCATCCCCGGGTTGTGGCCGAGCGCGAAGTCGACGGCGTCGTCGCTGTACATGACACCGACGCTCTTCGCCACGCGGATCGAGTCCGGCGGCGGCTCGTGCGGGAAGTACCGCTCCATCACCTGCGCAGCGGGCTGCTCGCGGAGGTGCTCGGAGACGAAGTACGGGAACTCGACCTGGGCGTGGACGTCGAGGCGGGGATGTGCGGCCAGCGCGCTCTTGACCGCCGTCGTGCCGGCCTTCTGGGCGCCGGCGACCAGCACGTCGACCGGCCGGAAGCGGTCAGGAGCCGGCATCGTCCACCACCTCGGCCAGTGATCCCTCGGCCATGCCGACCCGCGCATCGATCCGTTCGTCCGACGTCAGGGGGACACGCCCGTCCGGCTGTGCGTCGTCGCGGCCGGTCGCGAGGCGATCGGTCACGGCGACGGCGAGAACCGACTGCAGCAGCCAGAAGATGCCCAGGCGCCCGAACAGGGTGCTGTAGGTCCAGTTCATGGCGGCGATCAGCATGCTGTAGCTGACCAGAGCGACCAACCAGGGTCGGAGTCCCGCATCGCTGCGGGCGGCGCGACCGACCCGGACGAGCAGGACGACCTGCAGCACGACCACGACCGCCACCCCCAGCAGCCCGAGCTGGTAGGTGACGTCGATGAAGCCGTTGTGGGCCTGCTTCACCGACCACGTGGTCTGTCGGGTGCCGGTCCACACGACGATCTCGCCGAGCTCGAAAGTGGAGAAGCCGTGGCCGAACCAGGGACGCTGCTGGATGTCCTCGATGACGAGCCGCCAGAGGGACCGGCGCACCTCGGCCGTGTTCTGATCGAGGTTGCGCCCGAGCAGCTGGAGTGCCAGCCGTGAGGGGTTGAACGAGCCGACCGCCGCCCACGCCGTCAGCGCCCCGGCGGTCGCGTAGAGCACCACAGCGTTGAACCGATACGGCTCGACCTCGCGGAGCCGTTGGAAGAGCAGCGGCGCGAGCAGCAGCACGGTGACGATCAGGAGGGTCGACGTCCCCGACCGGGCGAAGAAGGCGAGCGTCAGCGCGACCAGCAGCGAGCCGGTCAGGACCCGCGACCGAACCTGACCGAGCACGGCGAGCACGAGCGCGCAGATGGCGACGAGGAACGCGGCGCGGCCGAGACCGTTCTTCTGCTCGAAGAGGCCGACGAACGTGCCGCGGGGTCCGGCGCCCGACCCGCTCAGGAAGACCGCCAGGTTGACGAGGCCGACGATCAGCACGGCCCGGAAGACGGGGACCAGGCGCCGTATCGGTGGCAGTCGCGCCATCACCATCACCGAGATGGCGCTGACCCCGATCAGATCGACGAGTCCGCCGACGGTGGAGCGCGGCGCTGCGGACCAGAGCAGTGAGGTCGCCGCGAGTGCCAGCGGGACCCAGATGTACACGTGCGAGGCCCACCGGCGCAGCGCCGCCGGCCGCGTGGCGACGTCCCACACGGCGAACGCCGTCGCGGCGTATTGCGCCAGCACCGCCGCCTGGCCGGCGGCACCGGTGCGGAACGGCCGCAACGAGGCGAGCACGATGATCGTGAGGATCAGCTCGTTGCGTGCCAGCGCGTCGCGGCCCGGGCGCGTGCTCGCCGCGATCGCAGACGTCGGTGCGACGAACGGTGCGGTCGGCGCTGTCGGCGCGGTCGGCGGGCGAGCCGCACGCGGGGGCGGGACCCGCAGGCTGCCGAGCCGAACATCTCGCGCCGGGAGGGGGACCTCGGTGGCCGGCACACCCGAGTACCGCCGCCGGCCGAGGACGACGCAGCGGATCGTAGCCGCGAGCAGGATGCCGGCGGCGGCCGCCCGGAGGCCGAGCGCGGCGAGCGACACGACGGCGGTGAACGCCAGCGGGCTCGACACCATGTAGCGCCGCGAGAGCTCGCGGTACCGATCGGCGAGCCGGTAGGTGGTCTCGAGGTACGTGCCGACCGCCTGCAGGATCCATGCACAGCCGACCAGGACGAGCACGAGCAGATCGACGTCGCGGAACAGGCGGGTGTCGGGCAGCGACAGCCGGACGACCACCATCAGACCGAGCCACGCGGCGATGGAGACGACCAGGCCTTGGTAGACACGTCTGGCGTGGCGCGTTCTGTGAACCACCTCGCCCTCCGATCGCACGGCGAGCACACGGACCGTCTGGATGATCGGGTTCAGCGGTGTCAACAGCAGGATCGAGGTGCGGAGCGCGCCGAACGCCGCGAGACCGAGCACGACCCCGGAGAGCACCGTCGCGACCTGGGCGAACCCGCGCAGCAGCACGGCGGTGGCGATGACGTCGAGCAGGCGCTCGCGCACGAACTGCAGGACGTCGGGGATGGTCCCGGCGGGCAACCAGCGACGGTTCGCGACGAGCACCAGGCTCGCTGCGACGCCTGACGCCGACCAGCATGCGAGCACGATCAGCGGCGAGAGCTCGGCGAGCATCGAGGTGGCGACGACGCACGCCGCTCCGATCGACAGCCAGACGACCTCGATCTGGAGCGCCCGCCCTGCCCGGCCGGCGTGGATGAGCACCGCCCGCCCGGCGTCCTGCATGAGCAGGAACGGGAGGGCGACGCCGATCACGACGAGCGATCGACCCATCCCGCCACCGATCACCACGCCCGCCACGGCGGAGATCGCACCGGCGACGAGGCCCACGGCACCGGCGACGGGCACGAGCGCGCGGCTGCTGCGACCGCTGCTCAGCACCGGCTCGACCACGGCCGAGCGGGTGAGCATGACGGTCAGCAGCACCAGTGCCATCGCGAACGAGAATGCGCCGAACTGCGCCGTCGACCCGGTCAGCACCGCGAGCAGGCTGGCGAGGAAGTTCGACGCGCTCGACAGGCCGGTGACGGCGAACGGCGCGGCGCGCTGCACGTTGCGGAGCACGCGCGTCACACCGGCGCTCCGGCGGCATCGAGCAGTGCGGTCCTCGCGTCCTCGGCCCGCCGGCGCTCGCCGGCGGGTACGGCGGCGATGAGGCGGTCGGCCTCGGCGCGGGCGATGCGCTCGGGCGCCTGCTCGGTCCGCGTCCCGGGCCGGGCGGCGCGCCACACGGCATCACGATCGGCGAGATCGACGTCGGGTCGGGGCTCGACGCCGGCGGCACGGGCGATCGACGCGAGCACTCGCTCGGGCTCGGCGGTCAGTTGCTCGAACGTGACGACGGCCAGCTCGGACGCGCAGGGGAGGATCCGCTCGTGGAACGAGGCGTACGCGCGGAGGCCGACGGCGGCCGAGGGCACGAAGTCGCGGCGCAGCAGCGACGCCACCGCCGGTTCGGGGCGCCGGACGATGACGAAGGTCGGGAGCCCGCGCCGCAACCCGGCGGTGACCTGTGCGGGGACGTGGTGGTGGTGCGCGACCGTGGCGACGTCGACGCCCAGCAGTCGCAGCGCGGCGACCGCGAACGTGTTCCCGGATCCACCGAAACCCTCGACGACGATCTTGGTGGCGTCGCCGACCAGCTGATCACGCCGACGGCGCGGTTCGGCGAGCGTGAGGATGCGGTAGCCGAGCTCGGACGCACCGGCTCGCTGTCGCGCCGCGTGCCTGGCGGTTCGAAGCGCAGGACAAACCGCACGCAGCGCCGCGGCCGCCGCTGATCGCTGCTGCTCTGACACGGCTGCTCATCCTAAGGGCGACACGTGCGGCGAGCTCAGGACGGACCACGGGCCGCTCCCATGTCGGCAGCCCGTCGGGCGACCCGACGAACTCGAGGTCGAGGCCGCTGCGCGTTGTCGGCGACCGGTGCTGCGACGTCAGCGACGGACCAGGGGTTGCTCCCATGTCGGCAGCCCGTCGGGCGACCCGACGAACTCGAGGTCGAGCACCCGCTGCTCGCGGCGCGCGAGGTCGACGACCAGCGTGCTGGTCACCCATCCCTGCTCGAATCCTCGGTCGAACTGCACCGGGACGCCGTCGAGGGTCGCAAGCTCGAACTCGGGCGGGCCGTAGATGGTGAGGATCATCCGATTGGTGCCGGCCCGCAGGCCGATCGTGTTGCCGACGACGATGTTGGGCTGGCGCCCGTCGGGGACCGCGTTCGTCAGCGTGATCGTCGCCCGGACCGTCGCACGACCGTCGGTGGTGCGCGTGCCGGGGCCGATGACCAGCTCGCGTTCGAGGTGCATGTCGATCTTGTTCCCGACGGCGTTGTTCACGATGTAGCCGAAGCCGGGCGGCTCGTCCAGCGCGCCCGACAGCGCCGTGCCGGCGAACGGTCCCTGCTCCTCGAGCCGGAGCGGCCAGAACAGGAAGCGCCCTTCCTCGACGAGCACCCGGAAGTCCTCGACGAGGGTGACCGGGTCGGGCAGGTCGGTGCCCAGCAGGCCCTGCATCGCGGTCTCGGCCGCCTCGGCGAGCACATCGACCCGCTCGTCGCGGTCCTTGATCGCGTACTGGCCGCTGATCAGGAAGTCGGCCGCGTTCCCGCGGGCGAGCCGAGTGCCGTCGCCGAGGCGCACCGGCCCGGTGTACTCGAGCAACTGCGCGATGACGTACGGATCAGCGACGATCACACCGTCGATCGGCAGGCGCCCCGACTGCGGGTACAGCACCTCGGCGACCTCGGCCACCGACGGGAGGTGCGGTGACATCGTGATGTTCGACCAGGCGCGCACGCCGATGTTGCCGTCCGGCGTGCGGAAGCCGAAGCGGCCCCAGGGGAGCAGGAAGGCTTCGGGACAGTCGGCGCACGAGGCGCCGTCGGCCGCCACGGCCGCCTCGAGGTCATCGTGCCGGCCGAACCAGTCGAGTCGGACCTCGCCGCCGTCGAGGACCAGCTCCCCGAAGTTGCCGGCGAAGCCGCCGAGCCCGCGTGCCTCGGCCGGCTGGGTGAACATGACCAGATAGCGACGGGGTGCGGCATCGCCCAGCATGTCGGGTGCGAGCTCGGCGATCTCGGACAGGTCGCCGAGCTGGCCGCGGTTGTCGTCGATGTCCGCCGCCGCGCGGTCGAGCCGACGCTGCACTGCGCCCACGAGCCAGGGCGACTCGACGTCGTCCAGCGTCAGGCGCAGCTCGTCGAGTTCGGCCTCGACGACGTTCAGGTCGTCGGCCAGCCGCCGTACCGCGACGAGGTCGATCCTGCCGTCGGAGAGCGTGACCGTGCTCGGGTCGACGGCGGCCATCGCGTCCGAGAGCGATTGGACCAGCTCCTCGGAGTCGTCGACGACCGAGCTGACGGCGCGTGCGTTCTGGGAGAGTCCGGGCACCACCCGTGCGGGCCCCGACCACGGCCGATCGATCGACGATCGAGCACGCCGGAGCAGCTCGGACGATCGCCGGAACGACGACGCCGCTTCGTCGAAGTCCCCTCGCCGGACGGCGCGCGCAGCACTCCTCGTCTCGGTGAGCGCCTCGTCGAGATCGGGCTTGGCGGCGGTGACCGAGTAGAGCAGGCCGACGGCGGCGACGACCGACACCCCTGCCGCGACGCCGAGCACGGCCGCGCCGATGCGGCGTGAGCGCCGCCGGCGGCGCGGCAACCCGCTGGCGATCGCGATCGACCCTGCGACGGCCCCGGCGAGCGCGCTCGCGCCGTCGAAGACGTCGAGTGTCGAGAACGCCGCGAGGTTGAGCGCAACGCCGATCACGGCCGCGCGTACGCCGCCCACCGGGCGCTGGAGGGTCCCGATCCACAGCGCCACCGCCACGACCACGACGGCCACGGCCAGCACGATCGGTTGCATCGAGGTGGCGGCCACCACGCTCGCCGTCAACGCGACCGCCCACCAGGCGGCGGAGGCCCCGACCCAGGTCGCGAACCCGACGATCATCGCCACCAGCACGGGGTCCCACCAGGTGACGCCGGTCGGTTGGAGCCCGCCGAACAGAGCGGCGAACAGGCCCGAAGCGGTCGCGACGACGACCGCAGGTGTCTCGTCGACGTGCTGCCGCTTCACCACCACAACGTGGCGGGACACTACCGGCCACGTCCGAGCACCCGGCGCAGCGCGCTGCCGGAGCGCCGGGTCGGAGGTATTCGGTACCCCCACGATCGGACGGGTAGTAACGTCGGGCCTCGGTGACCAACCAGGCGGAAGGGGCGGGATCGATGAAGACGCGCGGGCGGCGACTGCGTTCGGTGAGATGGCTGGCGGGTGCGGCGGTGCTGATCGGCACGGTGGCGGCCGTCACGGGCGGGGGCGCCGTCGTGCGAGCCGAGGCGGCGACGACCCTCAGCGCCGGCCAGGGCCACACGTGCGTGGTGCTGTCGGCCGAGGTCCAGTGCTGGGGCCAGAACGACGTCGGTCAACTCGGCAACGGCACCAACACCCAATCGGTCGTCCCGGTGACGGCGACCGGCCTGACCGACGTGACCTCGGTCGCGGCCGGGAAGCGGCACACGTGTGCGATCAAGAGCGACGAGACGCTGTGGTGCTGGGGCGCGAACAACCAGGGGGCCCTCGGCCTCGGCAACTACTCCAACGTGAACGTGCCGACGCTGACGCCGCTCACCGGCGTGATGCACGTGTCGACGGGTGTGAACCAGACGTGCGCGACCAAGACCGACTTCACGATCTGGTGCTCCGGTGGCCCGACCGGTGACGGCACCGGGAACGGCAGCAACTCGTTCGTCCAGGTGTCCGGGATCACGAACGGCAAGATGACCGCGTCCGGCGAGTTCACGAGCTGTGCCGCGCTGAACGACGGCACCGCCAGGTGCTGGGGCAACAACTCCTTCGGCCGGCTCGGTATCGGCGTCATGGGCGGGGAGTACGACGCGCCGCAGACGGTGCTCAACCTCACGACCGTCGACACGATCCACCTCGACGGCAGCTCGACGTGCGCGGTGCTGACCGACGACACGGTCAGCTGTTGGGGGGCCAACTTCTTCGGTCAGCTCGGCGACGGCACGACGAGCTCGAGCTCGACGCCGGTCGCCGTGCCGGGTCTGACGGGCGTCGAGCACCTCGACGTGTCGCAGTCGGGTGCCTGTGCGATCAAGTCCGACGACACCCTGTGGTGCTGGGGCAGCAACGTGTACTACGCGATGCAGCAGCCGTCGACGACGTCGTTCCTGAACACACCCACCCAGATCACGCTGCCGTTCACGCCGGACCTGATTGCCGGCGGCCAGCTCCACTTCTGCTCGCTCGCCACCGACGGCACCACGATCGGGTGCTGGGGCTCGAACCGCGACGGCCAACTCTCCGGATCGGTGACCGAGGAGGTCAGGATCCCGCTCACCGTCCAGGGCGTCAGCGGCTCCCAGATCACGGCGGGCAACGTGCACACGTGCGCCGTGCTGACCACGGGCGGCGTGTCGTGCTGGGGCGGCAACGACACCAACCAGACGGGCGCAGGTGTGTCGAGCGGACCACCCACGCCGCCGACCGCCGTCGTCGGGGTCACCAACGCCGAGTGGGTCGAAGCAGGGGGCGCCACCGGAAGCGTGCAGGCGGCGACGTGCTCACGCTTCACCGACGACAGTCTGAGCTGCTGGCCGCCCATGCTGAGCGATCCAGGGCTCTCGCTCGGCACGGTCGACCACTCGTTCGGGTCGGGCTTCGGGTGCGCGGTGCTCACCGACAACACCATCGAGTGCTGGGGCAGCAACACGCAGGGCCAGCTCGGCGACGGGACGACGAACTTCGCGTCCACGCCGGTGGCGGTCGACGGCATCACCACCGCCGACAAGGTCGACGCCGGGTTCCTCCACACGTGTGCCGTGCTCGCCGACGACACGGCCCGCTGCTGGGGACACAACTTCCAGGGCAAGCTGGGCGACGGCACGACCAACCAGGCGCTGACGCCCGTGACGGTGACGGGGCTCACCGGTGTCGACGACATCAGCGCCGGCGACAGCCACACCTGTGCGGTCAAGACGGACGGCACCGTGTGGTGCTGGGGTGACGACTACCCCGGCGGCGCGCTCGGCGACGGCCTCGGCACGTCGTCGACCACGCCGGTGCAGGTCTCGGGGATCACCGACGCGATCGCCGTCGAGGCCGGCGACGGCGGTGCGTGCGCCGTCCACACCGGTGGGACCGTCTCGTGCTGGGGGGCGAACGGGTCGGGCCAGCTCGGCGACGGTTCCCTCTTCGGCTCCGACGTCCCCGTCACGGTGACCGGCGTGACCGGCGCCGACCAGATCTCGTACACCGACGAGACCGTCTGCGTCCACAAGACCGACGACACGTTCATGTGCTGGGGCTTCAACGTGTACGGCCAGACCGGCACGCCCTCGTACACGTCGACGCCGTACATCGTCCCGTTCGGCGCGGCCGCGCTGTGCAACGGCCTGACGCCGACCGTGTTGCTGGGCAGCGGCGGTGTACCGACACCGGGACCGGACGTGATCCTCGGCACCGACAACGCCGACGTGGTCGACGGGCTCGACGGCGACGACGTGATCTGTGGCCTCGACGGCGACGACACGATCGAGGGCGGCAACGGGCTCGACACGATCTTTGGTGACGGCGGCGTCGACGACCTCTCCGGCGGGAAGAACAACGACATCATCTACGGCGGCGCCGAGGGGGACACGCTCTACGGCGGCGGTGGCGGCGATCGCCTCTACGGCGAGGACGGCGACGACACGGTCCGAGGCGGCAACGGGAACGACGTCATCGAGGGCGGTCCCGGTGCCGATGAGCTGCGGGGTCAGAACGGTGAGGACGAGATCTGGGCGAACTCGGCGGCGGATTCGTCGACGACCGATGTCGACCAGATGTACGGCGGCGGTCTGTACGACGACGTCACGGGCGACAACGGCGACGACATCCTGTACGGCGGGAACTTCGCAGACGTGTTGTCGGGCAAGTCCGGTGACGATCAGCTGTTCGGCAACAACGGTGAGGACACGTTGCGGGGCGGCCCGCACGTGCTGGGCGACACGTGCAACGGTGGCACCTTGAACTCCGGTGCCGGTGACACGGCGACGGCCTGCGAGACCGTGCTCAACGTCCCGTAGCGACGAAGCGGGCGAGCACCCACGGACACACACAGATACGAATCGAAAGGCGGATCGATGGAACGACGAACCTGGCGCAGCCTGGCTGCGGCGACGTTGCTGGCGAGCTCGGTGGCGACGATCGGCGGTGCGCAGACGGCCGTCGGCGCGCCGACGGTCCACTACGTCGACGTCGCCCACGTCGGAGGCGCGGAGGACGGCTCGTCGTGGAGCGATCCGTACCACGATCTCACGTCGGCGCTCGCGGCGGCATCGACGGGCGACGAGATCTGGATCGCGCAGGGAACCTACGTGCCGGGCGCCAACCGAACGGACACCTTCGCGCTCGTCGACGGCGTGAGCCTGCTCGGCGGGTTCGCGAACGGCGACCTCCTCCTCGATCGAGACCCGGCCTCGAAGCAGACGATCCTCTCGGGCGAGATCGGCGTCGCCGGCGACCCGACCGACAACAGCTACAACGTCGTCGCCGCGACGGCGGGTGTGAGCACTGCGACGCTCGACGGCGTGACGATCGCCGACGGCAACGCCGACGGGGCGACGCCGCAGACGTTTCACGGCGGCGGGGTGTACGTGGATGCCGGCCTGGTGACGCTCCGGGACGTCGTGGTGCGCGACAACGACGCGTCGGTGGGCGGACCCGGTGTGACCGTGCGCGGCACGAGCGGCGCAGCCGTCGAGATCGTCGACTCGCGCATCCGCGACAACGACGGTCCGTTCGCAGCGCTGTTCGTCGACGTCGGCGAGTCGATGGCCATCCGTGACGCCGAGCTCAGCGGCAACGGCGGCGGCGCGGTGTTGGCGCAGGGCACGCTCGAGGTCGTCGGTACGTCGATCATCGACAACGGCGGCACCTCGAGCGGTGGTGCCGTCGGGATCAGCGGTGCGACGGCGTCGATCGTGAACACCACGATCATGGGGAACCTCGGTGGACCGGGCGCCGGAATGTCGGTCCGTCCGCGGTCCGGGCCGTTCGGCAGCGATGCCGAGGTCGACCTCGCCAACGTGCTGATCGCCAACAACCACACCTCGGCCACCAACGGGGGCGGGCTCTATCTCGCCGGCAGCACCAACGGCGGGATCGACCGCTACGTCACCGTCGAAGCGACCAACGTGACGCTCGCCGAGAACGCGTCGGTCTTCTGCTGCCCGAACAGCGGTGGCGACGAGATCTTCGCCTCGACCGAGCTCAACCTCGCCGGTACGGATCCGCTGGTGTCGGCCGGGTTCGACAACTCGATCGTCTGGAACACCCGCGAGCTCGCGCCGGGGATCCCGTCGCTGCCGTTCCTGCCCTCCGACCGGCTGCCGATCGCGTGGCGCAACAGTCTCGTCGTCACCTCCGGTGGTTCGGGAGCCGGGTGGAACACCGACCTCGGGGGCGACGGCGGCGGCAACATCGACGACGACCCGGACTTCCTCTTCCCTGGTCTCGGGATCCGAACCGACACCAACTACCGGCTGCTCGCCGACTCGCCGGCGCTGGGTGCCGGCGCGAACGCGTTCCTGCCCTCCGACGTGCTGGACGTCGACGGCGACCTCGACACCGTCGAGACGCTCCCGCTCGACCTCGACGGCGAAGCGCGGATCCAGGGACCGACGGTCGACATGGGTGCCTTCGAGGGCGGCGACTTCCTGTGCGCGGGCGAGGTGGTGACCGTGCGCATCGCGCTCGGCGAGACGCCAACGGAATCGCGTGACGTGATCCTGGGCACCGATGGTCCCGATGTGATCGATGGTCTGGGTGGGAACGACGTGATCTGTGGTCTCGATGGTGATGACGTGATCGATGGTGGGCCGGGGTTGGACACGATCTTCGGTGATGGTGGTGTCGACGATCTCGAGGGTGGTCAGGGCAACGACACGATCTACGGCGGTGCCGAGGGTGACACGATCTACGGCACCGGTGGTGGTGATCACTTGTTCGGTGAGGGTGGTGACGACGTGATCCGGGGCGGGAACGGCAACGACACGATCGAGGGTGGTCCGGGTGCGGACGAGTTGCGGGGCCAGAACGGTGAGGACGAGATCTGGGCGAACTCGGCTGCTGATTCATCGACCACGGATGTCGACGAGATGTACGGCGGCGGCCTGTTCGACGACCTCACCGGCGACAACGGTGACGACCTCATGTACGGCGGCAACAACGCCGACGTGCTCGCCGGCAAGGGCGGCGATGACGACCTGTTCGGCAACAACGGTGCCGACACCCTCCGCGGTGGGCCACACCTCACCGGCGACGACTGCAACGGCGGCGCCATCAACTCCAGCACCGGCGACACCGCCAACGCCTGCGAGACGATCGTGAACGTGCCATGACACGCACTTCGAGGGAGACCGACGTGAACCGATTCAACCACCTGCGCCGTGCGACCCGTCTCGCCGCAGCAGCCACCCTGCTCGCCGGAACGGCGACAGCAGCTTCACTCGCAACGTCTCCCACGGCGGCGGCGACGTCGATCACGGTCGACAAGAGCGACGACGTGGTCGCCGACGACGGCTTCTGCACGCTCCGGGAAGCGCTGACGGCAGCGAACACCGATTCGGCGTCGGGCACGACGCGCGGCGAGTGCCCGGCCGGCTCGGGCGACGACACGATCGTGATCACCCCGGGCATCGACAAGGTCACGCTCTCGCTCGGTCAACTCGTGATCTCGAGCGACCTCACGCTGAACGCCAACGGCGCCACGATCGACGGCGATCTTGCGAGTCGGGCCATCGACATCACGGGTGGTTCGGTGACGCTCAACGACCTCGTGATCACACGTGGGTCGTCGGGATCGGCCGGAGGTGGCATCGACATCTCGAACGCGACGGTGGCCATCAACGGGTCGCTGGTGACGGGCAACGTCGCCACGACGGGCGCAGGTATCCATGTCGTCGACTCGGTCGTCGATCTGCTCGACAGCTCGGTCACCGGCAACGACACGAGCGTTGCCGGTACCGGCGGCAGCGGGATCCGCGCCGCAGGAACCTCGTTCCTGACGCTGGTCAACACGGAGGTCGACGACAACCTGTCGCTCTCCACCGGCGGCGGGCTCCGTGTGGATTCGGGCGTGACCGCCATGGTGATCGGCGGGACGGTGAACGGCAACGAGGCATCGCTCGCCGGCGGCGGCATCGAGGTCACCGACGGCGCGGCGCTGACGATCACCGGGGCGACGATCAGCGGGAACACGGCCGGGAGCGGGGGCGGCATCGTCAGCGCCGGAACGACGACGATCGAGACCTCCACGGTCAGCGGGAACTCCGCGACCACGAGCCGCGGCGGCGGCATCAGCGCCAGCGCGGGCGTCCTCGGCATGTTCTACTCCACCGTGTCGGGCAACGACGCCGCCGACGGTGGCGGTGGGATCCACAACCTGGCCGCAGCGGTCACCGTGTCGAACTCGACCATCTCGGGCAACCTCGCCGGCGGCATCAGCGGGTTGGGCGGCGGCGTCTTCGCGGACAGCTCGACCACGATCATGTTCTCGACGATCAGTCGGAACACCACGGCGGTGGGCGGCGTCGACGGCGTGCTGGCCCGGGGAAGCGGGACCGCCGTCACGGTCGGTGCGTCGATCATCGCCGACAACTCGTTGCAGGGCGACGACGTCGGTGTCGCCCTCGGCGGGTCGTTCGTGAGCGAGGGCTTCAACGTCGTCGGCGACGGCTTTGCGAGCTTCACGCAACCGGGCGACGTCTCTGGCATCACGAACGCCCACCTCGGTCCGCTCGCCGACAACGGCGGCGCGACGCTGACCCATGCACCGACGACGATCTCGTCGGCGGTCGATCGTGTCTTCGGCACGGTGTCGGGCGACCTGCTGTTCGACCAACGGCTCGTGCTCCGCCCCCAGGGGATCAACAAGGATTCGGGCGCCGTCGAGGCCAGGCAGTGCGCCGGCCAGGTGGTGACCGTCGACCTCGCCTTCGGGCAGTCGCCCACCACGGGTGACGACGTGGTGTCGGGGACGCCGAACGCGGACACGATCGACGGTCTCGACGGGAACGACGTGATCTGTGGTCTCGATGGTGATGACGTGATCGATGGTGGGCCGGGGTTGGACACGATCTTCGGGGATGGTGGTGTCGACGATCTCGAGGGTGGTCAGGGCAACGACACGATCTACGGCGGTGCCGAGGGCGACACGATCTACGGCACCGGTGGAGGTGACGTTCTGTTCGGCGAGGGTGGTGACGACGACATCCGGGGCGGGAACGGCAACGACACGATCGAGGGTGGACCGGGTGCCGATGTCTTGCGCGGACAGAACGGCGAGGACCAGATCTGGGCGAACTCGGCTGCCGATTCGTCGACGACGGATGTCGACGAGATGTACGGCGGCGGGCTCTTCGACGATGTGTTCGGCGACGCCGGTGACGACGTGATGTATGGCGGCAACTTCGCGGATGTGTTGTCGGGCAAGGCCGGCGACGACCAGCTGTTCGGCAACAACGGAGCGGACACGTTGCGGGGCGGCCCGCACGTGCTGGGCGACACGTGCAACGGTGGCACCTTGAACTCCGGTGCCGGCGACACGGCCACTGCCTGCGAGACCGTCCTCAACGTTCCGTAGCGGCCGCGGCCGGATCCGGCGGCGACCGGGTGTGACGCGGTCCCGGTTGACCTCCCAGACGGGCGGGCGCAGACTCGAAGTGGGCCCGCGCGGGTCCGTGGCAACCGAGGAGGCGGGTCATGCGTTCGTCGTCGATTCCCCTGTTCCTGCTGGGATTCCTCACTGCGATCGCTGTCGCACCTTCCGCGGCGACGGCCGCGGGCGCCGACGACCTGAGCGCCGCGACCTTCCTGTTCACACCCCCGCCGGGCGTCGTGCTCTTCGACGACGGCAACAACGCGGCGGCCACCGGCGAGACCGGTGAGCAGCTCCCGAGCTGCCACGCCACGGACACCCAGATCAACTCGGTCTGGTACTCGTGGCAGCCGCCGGTGGGCGGGACGGCCACGATCGACACGTTCGGGAGCGCCTTCGACACGGTGCTCGCCGTCTACACCGGGTCGGCCATCGGCTCGCTGACCGAGGTCGTCTGCAACGACGACACGGGTGGCGTGCAGTCCGAGGTGGTGTTCACGGCGACGGCCTACGAGACGTACCTGATCCGCATCGACGGCTACAACACCGCCTCCGGGAACTACGTCACGTACCACCGATACGTGCCCGACCCCATGACGAACGACGACCTGGTCGACGCGACACCGCTCGCCGGCACGGTGGGCATGGCAGGCGGCCACAACTTCACCGCCACCGGCGAATCCGGCGAGCAGCTGCCCACGTGCCACGCTTCGGACACGCACGTCAACTCGGTGTGGTACTCGTGGACGGCTCCCGGCGCGGGCACGGCGACGTTCGAGACCCACTCGAGCCAGTTCGACACCGTGCTCACGGCCTCGACCGGTACGACGATCGGTGCCTTGAACGAGTTCGTCTGCAACGACGACATCGGTGGCATGCAGTCGGAGATCACGTTCGCGACCTCTGCCGGCCAGACGTACCTGATCCGCGTCGACGGGCACCTGTCGAGCACGGGCTACATCGGTCTCGCCTGGACATTCGACTACGACCCGCCGATCAACGACGACTTCACCTCCCCACGCAACTTGTACAGCGTCTGGGGCGAGATTCCCGGGTGGACGCACGCGGCGACCGCCGAGCCCGGCGAACCGCTGTCGAGCTGCAACCCGGGCGACCCGTCGCTGAACTCGGTGTGGTTCACCTGGACGCCCGGCTGGAGCGGACCGGCCACGATCGACACGTTCGGCAGCGACTTCGACACCGTGCTCGACGTCTTCACGGGATCGTCCTTGGCGTCGCTGTCGGAGATCGCGTGCAACGACGACAGCGGCGGTGCCCAGTCGGAGCTGACCTTCCCGGCCGTTGCCGGCGAGACGTACCGGATCCGCATCGACGGCTTCCTCTACGACGCCGGTATCTACGAGCTGCACCACCACCTCGACGTGCCGGCACCACCGAACGACCATCTCACCAACGCCGAGATCCTCGTCGGGCCGGCCGGATCGACGTTCGGCCTCAACGCCGGGGCGACCGGCGAGCCCGGCGAGCAGCCCACGACGTGTGAGCCGCTGGACCCGCTGCTCAGCTCGGTGTGGTTCGAATGGACGGCACCCGGCAACGGCGACGTGGTGTTCGACACGTTCGGGAGCACGTTCGACACCGTGCTGGCCGCCCACACGGGGACGTCGATCGGCTCACTCACCGAACTCGCCTGCAACGACGACGTCGGGCCGACGGTGCAATCCGAGATCGTCGTCACGGTGATCTCCGGCGAGACCTATCGGGTCAGCGTCGATGGGTTCTGGACCGACGTCGGCGACTACCAGCTCAACTGGCAGTTCCTCCCGGCGGCCGTCTGTGACGGGCTGCCGGTGACGGTCGACATCGGGCTCGGCCAGACGCCGACGATGGGCCCGGACGTGATCCTCGGCACCGCGGGTGCGGACACCATCGACGCGCTCGACGGCGACGATGTGATCTGCGGTCTCGACGGCGGCGACACGATCGACGGCGGCGATGGCCGGGACACGATCTTCGGCGACGGCGGTATCGACGTGATCGATGGGGGCCGCGGCAACGACCACATCTACGGTGGCCCCGACGGTGACGACATCTACGGCGGCGGCGGTGGCGACCGGCTCTGGGGCGAGGGTGGCGACGACGTCGTCCGCGGTGGCAACGGCAACGACCGGATCTACGGCGGGCTCGGCGTCGACGAGCTCCGCGGTCAGAACGGGTCGGACACGGTCTACGCCAACGACGACGTCGACTTCACTACCGCCGATGTCGACACGGTCTACGGCGGTGGGCTCTACGACGACGTGTTCGGCGACGCCGGTGACGACATCGTGTACGGCGGCAACTTCGCCGACGTGCTGTCGGGCAAGTCGGGCGACGACATGCTGTACGGCAACAACGGAGCCGACACCCTGCGCGGCGGCCCCCATGTGCTCGGCGACTACTGCAACGGTGGTGTCCACAACTCCGGGAGCGGCGACACCGCCACCGCCTGCGAGACGGTCGTCAACGTCCCGTAGCGGCTGGCAGGCGGTCCGCCGTCACGGCTGGCTGTCGGTGGAGGTCCGGCGTCTCGCGCCCGCGCCGACGCCGCCGCGGCGTTCGGCGCTCGTCAGATGAGGTGGCCGACGCAGGTGCCGCCGTTGTCGTCGCTCAGGGTGTCGTCGGGGCAGATCGTGTTGGCCCAGACGACGTCGGCGAGGATCGCGTCGCGCATGATGGCGCCGCCGAGGTCGACGTCGGTCATGTCCGCGCCGGTGAGATCGGCCTCGATGAGGAACGCGTCGCGCAGCGAGGAGCCCGTGAAGTCGGCGTCGCGGAACACGGCGCGGTCGAACGAGGTGTCGCTGAGCAGGGCCGAGCGCAGCGTTGCGCCAGTTGCGTCGATGTCGCTCGCCTCGCCGCTGTCGAGGCGCGCCTGGTCGAGCGTGGCGTCGACGAGCACGGCGTTCGACAGCCGGATGCTGCTCATCTCGGCGCCGGTGAAGTCGGCGCCCGTGAGGTTGGTGTCGCGCAGGTCGGCGTCGGTCAGGAAGGCACCGACGAACGAGGCGCCCGTGAGGTCGGCCCGGTCGAAGCTGGCGCCGGTGAGGTCGGACCCGTCGAAGACGGCGCCGCCGGCATCGGCGTCGTCGAACTGGTCGCCGCTGAGGTCGGTGTCCGACAGGTCGGTGTCCGACAGGTCGCACCCGTCGGCGCACTCGTCGGGTTCGAGCGGGCTCGGCGGCAGGTCGTCGGGCGGCGGGGGCGGATCGTCCTCCACCGGCCGCGGCGGCAAGGTCTCGTCGGGCTCGTCGGGTTGCTGAGGTGTGGTCGTCCCGGTCGCCACGGATGGATCTGTGCCATTCCGTGCGGTGGTCTCGGTGGGGTCACCGGTGGAGTCCGGCGCAGTCGTCGATGCGGATGCGTCGGCATCGCCCGTCGGGCCCGTGTCGTCCGTACCGCCGTCGCCGTCGCCATCGCCGTCGGGGTCGCCATCGTCGGGCAGCGTGGTGGCTGCCGATCCGTCGCCGGGGCCGTCGTCCGGTTCGCCACCAGGATCGGCAGTCGCTGCGGTGGTCGTGGCAGCCGTCGTGTCGTCGGCAGATGTGGCGTCGTCATCGCCCGAGCAGGCCGCGAGCACGAGCACTGCCACTGCGATGACCGGGAGCTGTCGACCCGCCGTCATGGTTCGGACGATAACGGCATCTGTCCGGTCCGAGGACGCAGCGAGCGCCGGTCGAGGCGATCAGGTCGACGAGGAGCCGGGGGAGACTGGTGCGCGGCGGGCGTCGCCGATCGACACCGGCAGGTCTACGACTCGCCGGTGTCGCGGCGCTCGGCCTCGGCCGCGTGCTCGCGTGCGGCGTCCTCGTTGCCGGCGATCAGCTCGATCAGGCTGAGCGCCGACTCGGGCGCCCCGCTCAGCGGCAGCTCCATCGACGCCTGCGTCGCCACGGCGCGCGCCTCGTCGATCTTGCCGTCGGCGAGGAGCGCCAGCGCGAGGCCAGTGCGAAACGACACCCGGTTCGGCGCACGGTCGACCAGCGTCCGGTACTCGCCGACGAGCTCGGAAGTACCCGTGCGATCGCCGGCCAGGAGTGCCTGCTGCACCCGAGCGCGCAGCGCCAGTTCGGTGAGGTACGGATCGTCGGGCGCCTGGTCGGCCGCCTCCTGCGCAGCTGCGGCGGCGGCCGCGCCGTCACCGATACGCACCAGGTGCCGGGCGAGCGCCTCCCGGTAGACCGGGAGACGGCCGGCCGTGTCGACCGCCGACCGGTACGCATGGGTGGCGCGCTCGATGTCGCCGTCCTCCTCCAGTCGTCCGGCACGATCGAGCCGGTGGTCGGCCACCGAGTGGTGCACCGACCCGACGACCAGCAGTGCCGCTGCGAGCGCGCTCGCCGCCAACGAGGCCCATCGCACCGGCGGTCGCCACGGGGAGTCGGCTCCGACACCGGCGACCGCGACACCGGCGAGGAACCACGCCAACACGTCGATCTCGGGCACCGGGAAGTTGAACAGGAGGTGGACGCCGAACCCGGTCAGCCCGGCGAGCACCGCCCAGGTCCGGAACCCCGGCGACGAAGCAGAGACGAAGCGCAACCAGGTGATCACCAGCGCCACCAGCGCTGCGACACCGAGCAGACCGGTCCAGAGCAGCTGGTCGAGGACGAGCGAGTGCGCACGATCGACGATCTCGGTGTCGCCGTACCGCGTCTCGAAACCGGCCGGCAGGTGCTCGACGATCCCGACCCTCCCCTGGTCGGGACCCCACCCGACCAGCCACCGATCGCCGACCGCCGGCGTGGCCGCCCGCCAGATGTCCCACCGCCCTCTGATCGTCCCGTCGGTGTTGACCGCGCCACCGAGCCGGCTCCGTAGCCCGCCATCGACCAGGGCGATCACCAGGCCCGCTATCGCGAGCACGCCGACGACGGCCAGCGATCGGAGCCGGCGCACCCGCTCGGATCGCGCCGCCCACAGCAGCACGGCGCCGGCTACGACCGCGCCGAGCCATGACGCACGCGCGCCGGAGAACACGAGCGACACCCCGAGCAGCACCGTCGCACACCCGCCCAGCCACCGGTCCGCCGGCTCGGTGTCGCGGGCGATCCAGAGACCAGCGGCGACGGGCAGGAGGAGCACGGCGATCGATCCCAGCTGCGCGGCGCTGCCGGTCGGCGCCGTCCACCTCCCGGACGATCCGATCTCGGGCACACCCAGCAGCTCGAGGCCGGCGCGTTGGGCGATCGCCACGAGGCCGACGCACAGGCCAAGGGTCGCGACCGTTCGTGCGACGATCAGCCCGTCGGGGTCGCGGGAGCCGACGAACGACCCCAGGTACCCGGCTCCGAGCATCACGGCGAGCGCCATCACACCGACCATGCGGGCCGGGGCGCCGAAGAACCCGAACGTCGTCGATTCCGAGAGCGCAGCCGCCACGGCCGTCGCGGCCCAGCACGCGCCGGCTGCGAGCACCAGCCGGCGCGGCAGCGTCCATCCCACCCACAGCGCCCAGACGACGCCCACCCCGACCGCCACGGAGATCGTCACGAATCGCAGCGACTGGTAGCGGGTGAACGCGGTCGGATCGCTCAGCAGCGTGGGCAGGAGCAGCAACGGAGCGAGCAACCATGCGGGCGCCGCGGCCCATGGCCCGACGACTCCGCTGCGGCTCCTCGGCACGGCGGGCACCTTATGCGCGGGCGTGTCGCCGGCCCCGCGATCGGTAGCTTGACGCCCGATGTCGAGCGACCCGACCCCGAGGCACGTGCGCCCCTACGGGGTGATCGCCGTGACCTCGGTGGCAGCGTTGCTGGCCACAGCCTGCACGTCCGGCGACGCGTCCTCGCCGGTCGAGGCGTCCCCGGATGCGAGCGCCGGCGCGAGCGTTCCGGCTCCGCCGACGTCCACCACGACGATGCTGGCGCCGAGCTCGTCGGTGTCGGATCCGCCGGCGACCTCACTGGCCCCCTCCACGACCGGCGTCGCGACCAGCATCGCGGCAGATCCCACATCGGCGTCGTCGAGCGCCGGCAACGTCTTGCTGATCGGTGACTCGTCGCTCGCCGGGGTTCGCTGGTACGACGGCGCGTCGGAACGGCTCCGCGGGGCGACGTTCACGCTCGACGCCGAGTCGTGCCGGCGGGTCGCCGTCCCGTCCTGTGGCGGGCGCGAAGATCGGATCCCGCTCAACGTCGTCGAGCGCATCCTGCAAGCGACCCCCGAGGAGTACGACGCTGTCGTGGTCATGTCGGGCTACAACGACGCCGGTGCCGGCTTCGAGCAGGCGCTCAACGAGGTGGTCGGGTCGGCCCGCGCCGTCGGCATCGCGCACACGGTCTTCCTGACCCTCACGACCCCCACGCCGGGCAGAAGCTCGATCGTCACGGCCGGCCAGAACCAGGCCGTTCGGGCCTTCCGGCCCGGCGACGGCGCAGGCGACCTGTGGTTCGTCGCCGACTGGCAGACGTACTCGGCGCCCTTCATGGACCAGTGGTACGAGGACGACCACGTGCACCTCTCGCCCACCGGTTCCTACGCCGCAGCGGACTTCATCTCGCGGGTCGTGGCCAACGTGCTCGACGCTCCCTGCCCCGGTGAGACGAGCGGCACGTGCCCGATCCCGACGGCGCCGCGTCCCGAGGCGCAGGCGGACTTCACGACGGCGCCGGCGGTGCGGTGCCTCGAGGTGGGTGAGTCTCGAGAACTCGTCTGCGAACCCGCCGGCTAGTCACTCTCGGAATCCGTTCGATCACTCTCTGCGTGATCGGTTCAGGTAATAATCCGCTGCGTGATAATTCCGTCTTGTCTAGGTTAGGAACCTCCAAATATGGTCAAGCGATGCGGCATCGCACAGACCACATCTCATTGACCGCGCCAGCGGGGACGGCGAGACAGACGAGATGGATTCCGGTCAAGCGCACGCGTGGCTCCGGCAGTCGCGGTGCGTCGAGAACGGTTCGGGGTCTCGTCGCATCGGCTCTGTTGGTCGCATCGGCAGTGGTTGTCGGACGGCCTGCGGCAGCGCGTCCCGCCGCGTCGCCCGAGCTCGTCCCGTTCACGGGCACCTGGTCGGTCAGCGCCACGTGGAGTGCTGACGGCTACCACGGGTATCCCGCGATCGACATCGCCATGGATGTCGGCACTCCGATCTACGCTGCGGGTGCTGGCGAGGTCGTTCAAGCGGTGACGGACACTCGACGATGCGATCCGGACAACCACATACCGGCAGGGGGAACCTTCGGCGATGGGGTTGCGTGGTGCATCAACCACGGCTACGCGAACAGCGGGACCAGGGTCACGATCAAGCATCCTGATGGGCGACGCTCGAAGTACCTACACCTCTCTGGTCTCGCGCCGGGTATCGCCGATCATGCATCTGTCGCGGCAGGTCAGCTCATCGGGTTCTCAGGGAACACCGGGATCTCCAGTGGGCCACACCTGCACTACGAAGAGACGAACGCACAGAACGTAGCTGTCGATCCGGGACCATGGACCGCTTGCCAGGCCGGCTCTCGACAGACCTACACCAACCTCCAATCTCTGGATGGTCAGCAGGTCACGAACGACGGCTACGACTGCGGCCTGCGGGCTGTCACCCGCAAGATCCCCGAGTACACGACGTACTACTTGCAGCTGCAGCGCATGCGACTGCTCGTCGGCTACTCGACTGAAACCTGTTGGTACGACGAGGTGGGAGCGCGACACGGGTGCGTGCTCGGTACGAATACTGAAGCGGCCAACGGGATCTATGGCACGTCCGATCTACTCGAGATCGACGCCGGCGGCAATGTGACGGTCTCACGTGCAGTGGGTGGGTCGTTCGGCGCCGTCGAATCATGGGCGGCTCCAGCAGGCGTCGCCGACCAAGGTCCGATCGCCGACTACACGGGCGACAGCCGCGGCGATCTCACCCGATGGAACGCCGCAGAGAATCGCATCGAGGTGTCCCCCTCAACGGGGTGGTCATTCGGGGACTGGGAGCCGCTGGTCGTAGGCCTCACCGCTGAACCGGCGTGGTGGTCGCCCGGCGACTTCGACGGTGATGGCATCGTCGACGTCGCCCTCGGAACGACGGGCCCGGAGACCGTCAGCGTTGCCCTGGGCACGACGACGACGACGGTTCGTGCGACGCCGACCGATTGGCTCGTGCCGGCAAGCGCGGGGCAGTACGGAGCGACCGCGATGAATCGGCCAGTTGTCGGCGACTTCAATGACGATGGACGCTCGGACATCGCCGGAATCGGCGTCGGAAGCACCGAGCTCGCCATCGCCCTTTCGTCCGGGAGCTCGTTCGTATCCGCAGACGAACCGCTTCCCGCTGCATCGGAGTCGGTCGTGACGCTCATCAGCGGTGACTTCGACGACGCTCCTCGGACTGACCTCGCGTGGATCGACACCGACGGCGAACTGTTCGTCGCGGAGATGACCGCCGGCGGAACCGTCAACGTTCGTGCCTCGGCGCCGCTCGGCATGCCGAACGGCAGCTTCGGGTCCGTTCGCGCCGCGGAGGTGACCGGCGATGACTATGCCGACATCATCCTCGATGACGGTGCCAACGTGCTCGTCTGGCCGATGCAACCAGGTGCTCTCGACCTGTTCGCCAATATCGACCTCTACGGAAGTCGGGCAGGCGACGTCGTCGCGGTCGGCGATGTAGACGGCATCTCACCCGAGGCGCCCGAGATGCTCGAACCTGTCGAGACACCTGCGGGCTTGTACATCGGCTGGCAGATGCCCGATGAGACGAGCGACCAGCAACTCGAAGACATCGCACCAGGCGGATTCCACGTCGAAGTCGACCCAGGAGACCTGACGTTCGACCTCGGGCCGGACCAGCGGAGTCTGACGATCGACGGCCTGACGGCCGGCATCGAACACACGATTTCCGTTTGGACGACCACCTTCGGTGGTACGAGTGCTCCCGCCTCGATCCAGGCCACGCCTGAGGCGCCGCTCGGGTCGATCTCGGGCACGGTGACTGACGCGCTCGGAGCCTCACTCGAGGCGATCAACGTCGAGGCATGTGCCGGGGCGACGTGCGAGACCGCCGCGACGCTTGTCGACGGCACCTTCCAGACTCCCGGCCTCGAGCCAGGCTCCTACACCGTCCGTTTCTCCGATCCGGCGGGCGTTCACATCGAGGAGTATTGGGACGACGCCGGCGACGCGGCCGGGGCGACGCCGGTCACGGTCGTGGGTGGCGCGGATGCCGGTGGCATCGATGCGCAGCTCGCTGCCTACGGTTCGATCAGCGGGACGGTCACCGACGCGTTCGGAACGGCCCTCGCGGGCATCGACGTCGAGATCTGCGATCTCGGCGGCGCGGTCTGCCAGGGGGGCAGCACCGACGGCCTCGGCGAATATCGGGTCACGGACCTGCTCCCGGGGGACTACCGGGCGGGATTCACCGATGCGACCAGTGTGTACCAGCCGGAGTTCTGGGACGACGTGACCGACCCGCTGGCAGCGACCGCGGTGCCGGTCGCGTCGGGCGAGGCTGTCGTGGGGATCGATGCGGCGCTGACGGGCCCCGGCTCGATTTCGGGGACGGCGGTCGACGAGACGGCCGCGCCCATCGCGGGGATCGACGTCATCGCGTGCCCCTCGGCGGGTGGACCCTGTCTCTCGGACACGACCATCGCCGGCGGCACGTACTCGATCACTGCGCAACCCGGCGACTACCGGATCGAGTTCGTCGACCCGACCCTGACGTTCGTCGACGAGTTCTGGATGGACGCCTACGACGCGTTCGCCGCCGCGCCGGTGACCGTCCTCGCCGACACCGACACCCCCGGCATCGACGGCGTGCTCGAGCTCGCCGCGGTGATCACCGGCATCGTCACCGACGAGACCGGCACACCGATCGCCGGCGCCAACGTTGACGGATGTCGGTTCATCAACAACTGCATGGCCTGGTACAGCACCACGACCGATGCGGCCGGCCTCTACTCGCTCGCCGGCCTCCGCCCCGGCGACTACGCCGTCCAGGCGTGGGCCGGGTCCGGCTTCGTCACCGAGTACTACGACGATGCGTACAACTCGTTCGACGCACTGCTCGTGCCCGCCGCTGCAGGTACGACGACCCCGGGGATCGACATCGAGTTGGAGGTCGCCGGCGCAATCGCCGGCACGGTGACCGACACCACCGGCGTCCCGATCGCAGGGGTCAACGTGCGGGCCTGCGGCCCGGCGACCTGCGGATCGGCCACCACCGGCGTGGATGGCACCTACGAGGTCACCGGCCTCAGAGCCGGAGCCGACGTCGTCGAGTTCAGGGACTTCTCCGGACCTTACGTGCGTGAGTACTACGACGACTCGCCCACCAGCAGCGGGGCAACCGACGTGATCGTCGCCGCCGGGTCGACGACTCCCGGCATCGATGCCGTCCTTGCGGTGGGCGGATCGATCGCCGGCGCCGTCACCGACGCGACCGGCACACCGATCTTCAACGCGTACGTCAACGCGTGTCCGATCGGCCCGGGTGCGTGTGCAGCGGCCTGGACCGACTCGGGTGGCTTCTATCAGATCGACGGGCTCGCCGAGGGCGACTACCGCGTCGAGTTCGACAAGCGCGAGGACGGGTTCGTCGGCGAGTACTACGACGACACCTCCGACATCGCGTCGGCGACGGCCGTGCCCGTCGTCGCCGGCATCACCACGTCCGGCATCGACGCGACACTGGAACAAGGCGGCGGCGTCACCGGCACGGTCACCGACAGCAACGGACAACCGTTGGCGACGATCAGCGTGTGGGTGTGCGATTCGACCGGCGCCGCGTGCCGTGGGTCGTCGACCGACGCCAGTGGCTCGTACACGGTCACCGGACTTCCCCCGGGCGACGTCACCGTCCGGTTCTCCGACTGGACCGGCATTCACCTCGGTGAGTACTTCGACGACGCGAGCGACGAAGCGACAGCCACCCCCGTGGCGGTGACCGCCGGCTCGACGATCACGGGTATCGACGCCGAGCTCCAGCTGGGCGGCGCCATCTCCGGCAACGTGACCGGCCCGCTGGGTGCACCCGTGGCCAATGCCGACGTCACCGCGTGCGGATCGAGCTCCTGCTGGACATCGCGCACCAACCTCGACGGCAACTACACGATCACGGGACTGCCGACCGACTTCTTCACTGTCGAGTTCGCAGCGACCGGGCTGGTCGGTGAGTACTACGACGACGTGACCGACTCCGGCCTTGCGACGCCGGTCGCGGTCGTCGTCGGTGCCACGACGCCGGGGATCGACGCCGCGCTGGTCGAGGGCGGCAGGATCAGCGGCACGGTCACCGACAGCGCCGGCGCACCACTGCCCGACATCTCCGTCGACGCCAGCTCCTCGACAGGCGGCAGCTCGTACGGGTCAGCGGTCACCGATGCTGCGGGCACCTACACCGTCACCGGTCTCGCCACCGACGACTACCGCGTGTCGTTCAGCGACTTCGGCGGGACGTACCTCAGCGAGTTCTACGACGACGCCGTCGACGCCGGCTCGGCCACACCCGTTGCGGTCGTCGCCGGCGCGACCACGTCCGGGATCGACGCCGCGCTCGCCGAGGTCGGCGCCATCGCCGGCACCGTCACCGACGGAACGGGTGCCCCGCTCGCCGACATCTCGGTCAACGTCTATGCCGTCGGCGGCGGCACGGGCGGGTTCGCGATCACCGACGCGGCTGGCAACTACACCGTGACCGGGCTCGCGCCCGGCAGCTACCGCGTGTACTTCCATGACTCGCTCTCGGGTGTCTACCTGCCGGAGTACTGGCACGACGCCCCAGACTTCGTCTCCGCAACGCCCGTCGCCGTCACGGCGGGCGCCACCACCGGCAGCATCGACCCGGTCCTCGGCATGGGTGGCACCATCAGCGGCATCGTCACCGACGATCTCGGCGCACCCCTCGCGAACGCGTTCGTCTCCGCGAGCGAGTTCGACTTCGGCGGATTCGGATCGGCGTTCGCGGACGCGCTGGGTGCGTACACGATCACCTCCCTGGTGCCGGGCGACTACCGAGTCAGCGCGTCGTCACCGACCGGCGAGCACCAGCAGCTGTACTGGAACCAGCAGCCGTCGTACGGCAACGCCGATCCCCTCGCCGTCAGCGACGGCGCCATCTCGACGGCGGACTTCGCGCTGCCGCGGCTCGGATCGATCACCGGCGTCGTCACGGACACGACCGGTGCGCCACTGGCCGGCATCGGGGTCAACGCGTCGGGAGCCAGCGGCACGTTCGGGAGCACGACCACGCAGCTCGATGGCAGCTACTCGATGACGGTCGGCCCCGACTCGTTCGTCGTGAGCTTCACGGACTGGACCCAGCGGTACGGGACCGAGTACTACGACGAGGCCACGAACGCCGCTGCCGCCACACCGGTCGTCGTCACAGCGGGAGCCGAGACACCCGGCATCGATGCGACGCTCGCCGATGCGGGTTCCCTGTCGGGAACGATCACCGACGGGACCGGTGACCCACTCAGCTGGGTCTTCGTCAGGGCGTTCGCTTCGGATGGCACGATCCTCCGGCAGGCAACGTCCAACGCGCAGGGGGAGTACGTCTTCCCTGGGTTGACCGGCGGCGAAGACGTGACGGTCCAGTTCGGCAGCGGCGACCACGTGACCACGTGGTTCGACCAGGTGTACGACGAAGCGAGCGCGACCCCGGTGCCGATCTCGAGCGGCGCCGACACGCCGGGGATCGACGCCGTGATGGTCGAACCGGGGGCCGTGAGCGGCACCGTGACCGACGAGCTCGGTGCCCCCCTCGGCGGCGTCGAGGTCTGGGTGTGTACGAAGCTCTCGCCGTTCGAGCCGTGGGACGGGTGTACGAGGCCGGCCAGCCCGGCGATCACGGACGGCAGCGGCGGCTACCTCATCGCGGCGCCGCCGAACGGGGACGTCGTCGTGTTCGACGATCCCACCGACATGTTCGGTACCGAGATCCTGCCGGTCGCGTTGGCCGTCGGCCCGACCGTCGTCGACGCGACCTTGGTCGATCGCGCGATCTCGGGCACGGTCGTCGACGACGCCACCGGGCTGCCGCTCGCGGGCGTGAGCGCGCAAGCCTGCCTGGTCCGCGAGTTCGTCGAGTACCCGGGCACCGAACTGTGCGTCGACGCCCTGACCGGCGTGGACGGTACCTACGTGCTGGGCGGACTCGGGACCGGTGAGTACCGGGTCCAGTTCTCGGCCGTCACGCACTTCCCCGAGTACTTCGGCGGGCCCTTCCCCGGAACGCTGGTCACGGGTTCGTCACCGACACCGACGCCAGGCATCGACGCATCACTCGAGCGAGGCTCGACGATCTCCGGAACGGTCACCGACGAGCTCGGCGCGCCGCTGCCGGGGATCACGGTGACGTCGTACGACTTCTTCAGCAACCCGACTGTGACGACCGCGGCCGACGGCACGTACACGATCGGGCCCTTCGCGGCCGGCTCGTACACCGTCAACTTCGACGATGCGAGCGACACGTACGCTGCGACGTCTCTCTCCGTCTCGGTGGCGGCGACGACCGACGAGACCGGCGCCGACGTGACGATGCGGCTCGCGGGTGGCTTCTCGGGCTTCGTGACCGACGAGCGGAACGGCGCACCGCTGGAGGGCGCGTTCGTCCAAGCCTCACCGACGACGTACACGCCCGCTCAGGGTTCGGCCGTGACGGCGGCGGACGGCAGCTACACGATCACCGGCCTCGACCCGAGCGTCACGTACATCATCGAGTTCTACGGTCCGCCGTCGATCGCGCCCGACGGTATATACCTCGGCGCGTTCTACCAGATCGAGTACTGGGACGACACCACCGACTTCTTCGCGGCGACGCCCGTCCCGGTGGTCGCCGGCGTGACCACGCCCGGCTACGACGCGGCGCTCGCGCTGCCGCCGTGCGACGGCAGACAGGTGACGGTCCTCATCGCCGCCGGGGAGACGCCGACGAACGGCAACGACGTCATCCTCGGCACGGAGTTCGACGACGTGGTCGACGGCCTAGCCGGCGACGACACGATCTGCACGCTGGGCGGCAACGACACGGTCGACGGCGGCGACGGTCTCGACCGCATCTTCACGTCCTGGGGCGACGACATCGTCGACGGCGGCAAGGGCAACGACCGGATCTGGGGTGGCGACGGCAACGACCAGCTCAACGGCGGTGGTGGCGGCGATCGCCTCTATGGTGAGCACGGCAATGACGTGCTGCGCGGCGGCAACGGCAATGACGTGCTCGAGGGCGGCGTCGGTAGCGACGAGTTGCGCGGCCAGAACGGCTCCGACCTCGTCTACGCCAACTCGGCCGTCGACTTCTCGACCACCGACGTCGACACGGTCTACGGCGGCGGCCTCTTCGACGACGTCTTCGGCGACGCGGGCAACGACACCATCTACGGCGGCAACTTCGCCGACGT
>JAAUYD010223947.1_pt1 | contig 40500 bp, 29 predicted proteins | sample 7278101 | NCBI WGS metagenome assembly JAAUYD01 (sample SAMN14350128, study PRJNA611818) | marine sediment metagenome | isolation source: surface marine sediment (0.6m) | place: French Polynesia: Moorea | collected 2018-08
GATGGATTGGAGTCAAGACAGGCGATACTAGCGCTGTATAACCAACATCCTATCCCTAAAATTCACCCAACAACCCAATTTCATTGGATAACTACCTCCGTCCCTAATTATGTTTTAAGTATGTTTCTGTTCCTTCTTATGTTGATACTTAATTGAAAAATTGGGGATGTTGAGCGCGATACTCGGCAAAGGTCTGTAAGCGGGCGGTGCGGGCGATCTCAGCCATGATCTTATCCCATCTTTCCAACTGCTCAGGTGTGAGCACTGGGGTGATACCTTCTGAGAGCTGCTTCTTTACATTGCCGGATAGGACAATAAGCGGATCGCCGAAGATTACGATGCCTGCATGCCATTGCATATTGCTGTGGCCATAGTCGTTGAACCAGTGCTTGTATGCCTCCCCCCAAGTCATGCCGTCGCCAAGGGCCGCATTAAAGATTTCTTGATTCAACGTCGCACCGGTCTTTGTGGATCCGATAGTGGCCAAGCCATAGTCGGTCTTGGTGATATAGGTCATGCCCATGTTAGGAACGGTTGTAAATCTGCAGCCCGAGCAGTTCCAGAGGTTCACAAAACAGGTCTGCAGGTTTAAGCTTTCAATATCGCCGCAGGTCACATTACCGCCGCCCGTCCCGCTAATGTTCATACCACCTGGATAGGCGTGAACCCATTGCTCGGTGTATTCAGCACCATCACCAGTTAGCTTGTTTACGTAATTGGCATGGGTTGTTTGGGAGGAGCTGTTGAGCAATTCATATGTCGCGTAAATCGTATCCAGCTCCAGCGCATCGTTGACCCCCTGGTCCCAGTCCTCCTCAATGAACAAAAATGCAGATTTATCCACATTTTCCAAGAAACCATTTATCCGGTACGCGTGGTTCTTCTCAAAATATGCGTTGATATCACTGGCTGACGCCATGATCCGAGCTGTAAAGATTTCGAAATCAAACGGCTCTGGATGGCTCTCGAACATGCCCTCGCCAAACTCACCCCAATCATCCAAGTCGTTTAAAAATAGATCCGAGGGCAACTCCTCCCATCCCCAAGCATCCTGGGCATACCAGGCTGCCGGCAGATCGCCGATCAACAGGGCGCCGACCATGCCGATTTCCTCGTGCTGTGCAATCAGGATATCTTTTAGATCCTGGGCATCTGTCCCATCGAATTCTATTACCTTTCCAAAAAAGCCCTGGGTAGCAATATCGTCAAAATATTGATCCAGGCTATCGCTGATTTGTGAGGCAATCGCCGGGTCCACAACCACGACGTAATTTGGATCCCCTTCGCTTTCCGTCTCTGTGTCCGTCTCCGTCTCTGTATCTGTGTCAGTGTCAGTGTCGGTGTCTGCGTCTGTGTCCGTATCTGTGTCTGTGTCCGTATCTGTATCTGTGTCCGTATCCATATCAGAATCCGAATCTGAGTCAGTATCTGTATCTGTGTCCGTGTCTGCGTCAGAATCAGAGTCGGAATCAGAATCGCTATCAGAGTCAGAGTCGGAATCAGAATCGCTATCAGAGTCAGAGTCGGAATCAGAATCGCTATCAGATGTGCCGTCGTCAGAAGATCTTTCGTCTTGACACCCGTGAAGATATCCAAAAACTATAACTAAACTCAGTAGAAAAAAGTATTTCATGAGTCATTCTCCTTGAACGAGATATAATTCGTCTATTCAAGAATATATTAAAAATCGGCTTTTCACAACGGGGAAAAAGACCAGAATTAGACAATCCTCGTTGTAGGAATACAGGGGGCATTTATCCGGTGCAACAGCAGTTGCTGGTCCCTGCAAGAGGTCTATTTAGGTTCCCGGGATCGGGGGTGCGACGAGCTTCAGCTCTGGTGTGCCATCCCCGCGCCATTCGTCTGCAATTGCGTTCGCTGCAACCCGGATGAGCGGGGACAGGTCGTGGACCAGGGTGCCCATTCTTGGGCCGAATGCCCCAATGGTACCAGATGGGGTTTTGAGGGTTAGCTTCAGGTGATCCCGGCCGACAACGCGCTTTTCGAGGATATAAAGGCCGTTCACATCGAAAATCGGCTCCTCATTCTGGGTGCCGAACGGGCCGAGTCGGCCGATTTCCCGGACCAATTGAGAGGTGATTTCTGAGGGCTTTAGCAGTGCGTCGCAAACGATCGTTCGCTCAGCTGATGTTTTGCAATTGTCTTTGGCATAGCTTTGGAGTGCTTGCTTAAAAGCGGGCAATGCCGATTTATTCACGGTAAATCCAGCCGCATCCTGGTGGCCACCGTATCTGACGAGGTGATGGGCAGCAGCGGTGAGGCTGTTGTGCAGATTGAGCTGTCCAAAGCCACGGGCAGAGCCCGCGCCCACATCGCCGTCAAAGCCGATAATATAGACCGGTTTGTTCATGCGCTCGAGCAAGCGAGATGCAACAATGCCGAGCACGCCCCGATGCCAGCCGTCTCCAGCCACGACAATCACATGCTGATCCATCAGATGCTGCGCAGCTATCTCGTGTTCAGCCGCTTCGATCACTTGTTCTTCCAATACCCGGCGCTGACGAGACAGCTGGTCCAGCCGGACAACGAGCTTTTCCGCCTCTGAACTATCCTCTGCGATCAGGAGTTCAAACGCGTCTTTGGCTTGACTGAGCCGCCCAGCAGCGTTTAACCGGGGCGCAAATTGGTATGCGATATGGCTGGATCGAATCTCGTTGGATCGAATACGGGCGATGCGAATCAGCCACTGAAGCGCCTGTCGGGGTGAATGGGACATTTGCAGCAGCCCGTGAGACACCAGGATGCGGTTGTTCCCGGTGAGTGGCATGACATCGGCTACCGTGCCCAGGGCAACCAGGTCCAAAAAAGCCTTAAGGTTTACATCCTCTTTTTTGATGTGCCCCCGTCGTTGGAGTTCGCTGCGGGCGGCAGCGGCAAAGTAAAACGCAATGCCCACTGCCGCGTGGCTGGTATCGCCAAACCCGCAATCCTTCCGTTCTGGATTGACAAACGCCACGACCTCTGGATGGGGGCCGTCGACGCGATGGTGATCGACGATGAGCACATCCATATTGCGCTCTTTCGCGTATGTCGCTGCTGCGTGATCGCTCGTGCCGCAGTCAACTGCGATGATGAGACTGCAGTTGTGGTTCGCAAAGAAGTCTATCGCAGCCTCTCCCATGCCGTATCCGAGAAAGCGATCCGCAATGAGCGGCGCCACCTCGGCCCCCAATTTATTGAGGAAGAGCACAACGAGCGCTGCACTGGAGATGCCGTCCACATCATAGTCTCCAAAAACCCCAATCCGCTCGTGGCGCATGACCGCATCTGCGAGACGGCCGGCTGCGCGATCCAGATCGGCCATCCCATCCGGGGGTTTTAAGTCTGCGAGCCGAGGTCGCAAAAAGGCGTGCGCCCTGTCCGCATCGGTAATACCCCTGTTAACCAGACAAGCGCACGTGATATCGCTCAATCCAATAGCCCGGGCCAATCGGGAGACCAATGCCGGGTCAGGGTGTTTGACCGTCCACGGCGCGGTCCCAGTCACTTGCTATGCCCTTTTTTTGGCGAATTTTTTATCCAACCAAACCACGATTGGCGATGCCACGAATATGGACGAATAGGTCCCTACGAAAACACCGATGAGCAGGGCAAAGGCAAAATCCCGAATGGTCGTCTTCCAACCCAGGGTGAGGATGCATACGACCACGAGGAGGGTCGTAATGGAGGTGAGCAGGGTTCGGGACAGGGTCTGGTTGATGCTGGTGTTGATCACCTGGGATAGCTCCCGCTCCTTGATCTTCTCGATGTTTTCACGGATGCGATCAAAGATAACGATCGTGTCGTTCAGGGAGTAGCCGACGATGGTCAGAAGCGCTGCAATGGTGGCCAGGGTTACTTCAACCCGTGCCAATGTAAAGACACCGAATGTGATAATAACGTCGTGTATCAGGGCCGCGACCGCGCCCGGCGCAAAGCGAATATCAAACCGGACCACGATGTAGAGCATGATAAAAACAAGGGCATAGGCGATCGAAGATATACCTGCCACCCGCAGCTGCTGCCCGACCTTGGGCCCGACCCACTCGGATCGCATTTTTTCGGCACCAACCCCAAACGGCTTGGCACGGAAACCCTCCATGATCCGATCGGAAACCCCCTTGAGGCCTATTTCGTATACCCGCAGGTCTTGATAGGGCCAGGTACAGGTCACCCCTTCGCAGCTCTTGTCTGTCTCTTCCTCCAAGCCTTCTTCGTCTGTGTTGTTTTTTGCTGACGCGTTGTCTGCGGATAACTGCTTGGACGCTGTGCCAAGGGCCAGTCCGGCAACGGCGACCGCCTGTTCCACGTCTGGGATGGGGAGCTCCTTGGAGAGACGCACGGTCAGCTTGTCACCACCTGGCGAGAATTCAAAGCGGTGGACCGTCACATCTGGCATTTTTTCTTTGAATGCCTTCTCAGAAGAGGCCTTGAGCGCGTCTGTCACCGGAGAAATGGTCTGCAGGCGAATCAGAAACTCAGACTCGTGGGCGCCAAATGTCACGACCTCGCTCGCAGGAAACCCGAGTTCGGTCAATGTCTGGCGAATCTGGGCCGAGGTGACGGGCTGTTTAAAGGCAACTTGAATCTCTGTGCCGCCCACAAAATCGATGCCAAACCTGGGCCCGACAACAAAGGCTGCAGCAATGCTGAGCGATACGGCGATGCTCGATGCGATCAGGAATCCCCGTCGCCGGCCCATAAAATTGAAATTCGTTGTTTTTTTAAATATTTGCATGGTTTTTTTTAGATGCTGAGATTCGCCGTCCGTTGACGGGTCATCCAGTCAAAAAATATCCGGCTGATGAAAATCGCGGAAAACATGCTCGTGATGATGCCGATGAGCAGGGTCACGGCAAACCCTTTGATATCTTTCTCACCGTATTGGAGCATGACCACACCGGCGATAAACGTGGTTATCTGGGCGTCGAAAATCGTCCAAAAGGCGCGCTTGTATCCCGCGTCAACAGCTGCCCGCGGTGATTTGCCGGTCTTGAGCTCTTCTCGGATGCGTTCATAAATGATCACATTGGCATCGACGGCCATGCCCACGGTGAGGATGATACCTGCGATGCCCGGCAATGTCAGGGTGGCGCCGAATCCGCTCAAGATGCCGATGATAAACACCGCATTGGCAATGAGGGCGAGATTCGCGGCAATGCCGCCCCTGCGATAGTAGATGAGCATGAATATCATGACGGCAATACCAGCGATACTGAGGGCCCATCGCCCCATGGCGATCGAATCCCGTCCCAGGGCCGGTCCCACCGTGGTCTCGGTGATGGGCTTGAGGGGCGCGGGCAAAGAACCGGCCTTGAGCACGACCACCAAATCCCTGGCCTCTTGATAAAGCTTTTGAAATGATTCATATGCCCCCAAATTAATGCTGGCCTGACCGCCGCTGATTTTTTCTTGAATGATGGGATCTGACTTCACGTTCTCATCGAGCTGGATGGCCATGTGGCGCCGGACGTTCTTTTCCGTGAGATCAGCGAATTTCCTGCCTCCGGCTTGACTGAAGCTCAGACTGACATAGGGCCGGCCGGTTTGCTCGTCCGTGTACACAGCTGCGTTTTCGATGTAATCACCGGTAATGCCGGCCACCCGCTCCAGGTAGAACGTGCGCCAGGCCACATCTGCAGTGGGATTTCCAGCCTCGTCAAAGACTTGGTCTTTCTGAAACCCGATGGACCGATCGTCTGGCACCTCGACGGTTTTGAGAAATGCTTTGAGGATCTGGCGCCCACTTTTTCCGTCAGGGTCGTCTTTGGCTTCTAAAAAGTACGCCGACACAACCCCATTTTGGCCGTCCTCCTTTTGCTCTTTTTTCAGTTTTATCGGGCCGTCCTTATCGAGCTTATCCTTTAAACCAAGGAAAAATTTGCCACTGCCGGCGTAATCGACCATTTTGAATTCGAGCCGGGCCGTGGTGCTGATAATCCGCTTGATCCTGGCCACCCGCTTTTCGTCCACACCGGGAATTTCCACGATGATCTCTTCGCCCCGGGGCACTACGCTCGTGTTCACCAGGCCGAGGGCGTCGGTGCGGTTGCCGATCTTTTCTTGGGCCTGCTTCACGGCCATGGCCAGGGTATCATCGATCACCTCTTCTACCAGGGCCATATGTGAAACATTGCCTTCCTCAGCCGCGATCACAACGGTTTGTCTGAAATCCTTGAGGATCTCCTTCACATCGTCTGATTCCCGCTCGCTCACCGAGGGAAACACCAGGTCAAATGTGCTGACATCGGTGCCGCGCTTCACTTTTACGCCGGCCACCTCTGCTCTTTCCTTGAGGGTTTCGACAAGGGAGTCTGCGATGCGGTCCCGCTTGTCCTCGACCGCGGCTTCTACTTCCACTTCATAAATCAGGCGCAACCCCCCCTGCAGATCCAAACCGAGGTTGATGCCGGGAAATAGATCGCGCAGTGCATCGGGCAATGCGCTCGCCTTATCCCCCCTGCCCAGTCTCTCGACGGTTGTGATGGACGCGGTCACCGATAACGACACCAACAAGAGGACAAACACTACCTTCCACAATAATTTACGTTCCACGACTTATTCTCCGAAATTATTGAGAAAACTTGTCAATAATCTGGGATTTCAGCACCCGCACGCGCACTTTCTCTGAAATCTCCAGCGTGATCAATTTATCCGTAAACCCGGTCACTTTGCCGATCAGCCCACCCTGGGTGACGACTTCGTCTCCCTTTTTTAAGTTGCCGAGCATGTTTTGATGTTCTTTTGTCTTCTTCTGCTGGGGACGTATCAGCAGAAAATAGAACGCCGCAACCATGAGCAGCATCATAATGATAGTGGTCGTTGAATCACCACCGCCGCAAGGTCCGGGCATGGGAGCAGCCCCCCCGGGGTGGTCTGGCACCCCCTCGGTTGCTGTGCCCTCGGGTACGCCTTGACCGGAAGATCCCGCCGCGCTCGATGGTTGGGCGGCGCCCAGTATTGTTGCCCAATTGGTGCCCATTGTGTCTTTTCCTCCAAAAGAGGGGTTATAAGGCCTAGTAAAAAGGCCGACAACTACTATCAAAAGGCCGATCTGTGGTCAAGGTTTAGAAATTATTGATAGGTGTCTTATTCGGCAGGACCGAGCTTGCGAAAGTCGCCTCCTAAAAAGAGCGCATATCGGTTGAGGTCTGAGATGTCCGTGGTAAGGACGTCGAGGCGTTCCCGGTTTGTTTCCACAATGTTCATCATCTGGTCATAGGTGGTCACCACACTTTCGAGACGGGCCGCATGTTTGCGCAGGCGATCCTTGAAAACACGGATTTCCCCTGTCGCCATGTCCACCAGGCGGCTGGCCCTCCCGGCAGTCTCGGTGTTGGCCTGAATTGTCCCGAGCACCTGATTGCTCGTTGCCACGAGATTCTTGAGGGACGCGAAATGCTCATCTGTGCCGGCTTCCTGCAGGGTCATGGATTGGTTCGCATGGTCAAAGGTCGCCTTGAGCTTGCCAATGGTTTCCTCGACCTGGGCGCCCTGTTGGGCCCAGCGCTCGGCTCCTCTAGCGATCTCGGTGTGACAAACACCTATCTCCTGCACGCGCTCGGGTATGGCAGCGATTAAATTCACCGCATTGCGGGCCAAGCGGACCCCGTGGCCCACGTCTTCCTGGCCTTTTTGGATGCTCTGCACCGTCTCGTGAAAGCCTTCCTTCAACCCCTCGACGACCCGGGATATTTCTGAAATGGCCCCTGCTGTGGACTGGGCCAGCTCCTTAATCTCGGTCGCCACCACCGCAAACGCCCGGCCATGCTCACCCGCTTCAGAGGCAATGATGGATGCATTGATGGACAGTAGCTTGGTTCGTTCGGCCAGATTTCCTATCACTTCTATGACATCGTCCACCCTATCTACCCGGGACTGTAAATTCGCGGTCACTGCCAGAATGCGTTCATTTGAGGCATGGGCCGCATCTGATCCCGTGATCACGTCTTTGATCGCCGTGCTCAATCGCCCGGTCTCGGATGCCAGATTTCCCAAGATAGCTGCCGCATCCCCGGTGTCCGACTGGATCCTTTTCACACCGTCTGTGATCCCCCGCAGCTCATTTTGGGCAGTAACGGAGATCGCCATCATATCTGTCACGCTTTTTTTGACGCTCAAAACGCTCTCCCCATCCTGCTTTGCGCTCTCTATCGCCTGTTCGATGGCAGTATTGAGGCTGCCGACAATATCGCTCACATAACCGATGGCCATGTCCATCTCAGAGACTTGAGCGGCATTGTTGTCCATGCGCGCGGCCAGGGCACCCACCTCCTCGGAAACGGCGCGCACATCTTGTCCCAGGTTCTCTAGGGACTCCAAAATCCGGACAGCGGTTTCAGATGCGTCTTTAAAGCTGTTTTTCACCTCTCCTATCGATGCCCCAGCCTTGGTTGTCGAGGTCGCGACCTGACTGGATAAAGAGCTCAGTTGGGATACGACCATGCTCGTTTGTCCGGCTGAATTGCCAAGGGCGTTGCGAATCAAATCAAACTCAGCGGGACATGCGATCGGCAGGTCGGGGTTTGGATCTCCTTGGGATATTTGATCGATGGCATCGACAAGGCGTGCCACTGGTTTATCGAATTTTTTTGTGGCGAGCGCCAACCCGTAAGTCGCTGCGGTGATTGATACCGCCAATACCAAGACCGAGACGATCGCCGCATTGACGTCGTATGAGTTCCCAAGCGCCAAGATACCGGTAAACAAAAAAACAAGGGCCGGCACCAGGACAACTGCCACGCCGATGAAAAAAAATGCGATAAGAAAGCCACGTACGGTCATGGTTTCACCTCGAAAAAGCCCAGCCGCCGAACAATATAGAATACCTCTAAATAGCTTCTCGCCAACAAGATGTAGCATATCACGATGCTTTTCAAGACGGGGATACCGCCACTTGCTCTAGCCAATGATTCTTCTTTCGCAATGAGGGGCCGGGGGATTTTGTCACCCTTCGTACAGGTTTGTGAAAGATGACCCCCCCGCCCCCCTTTTTCAGGGGGAGACTTTTGATGCTCCCAATTAGGTACACCCCCTAGTTTTGATAAAAAAAGGTGTTATTATTAATATTTAGGGGATTTGTTTGGCATAAAACGCTTGGGATTGTGCAACTAAGCAATTAATAGTGGCTAATCTGGATTATCGTAAGTCACGAGACAATCTGGATTAAAATTTCCGTCTATCAGTCGATCATATGGAGGACGTGATGAAAAGAGGTATCGCGGCATTTACGCTCTTTTTTTTGTTCGGTTCACTCATCACTGGGTGTGAAACAAGTGACCCCTCGGAAGCGGGTACAACCGGAACCGACACCAGCAACACCGATATTGAAGGCGACGCAGACGGTTCCGACGCTGACTCGGATTCAGACTCCGACGCTGACTCGGATTCAGACTCCGACACTGACTCGGATTCAGACTCCGGCTGTGAGGATAACGATGGGGATGCGTGGTGCGAAGAATTTGATTGTGACGATGACGACCCGAATATCAATCCAAACATCGAAGAAATTGAGGACAACGGCGTCGATGATGATTGTGATGGACAGACGGACGAAGTCGATACTGATCCGGAGTGTGGAGAGGAAGAGTTTACCATCGAACCAGTGCCAATTCGTATGATGATTTTGCAAGACATATCCGGATCAATGGGCGATGATGGAAAATGGACCCAGGCCAAGGCCGCGTTGACCGCGATGCTAACCGATTTCAGTGACTCGATTGATTTTGGATTTGATGTATTCCCCAACGGGTCGCCCTGTTTCGTCGCCGACCCGGTCGTCTCTGATACGCTCCCGGGTAACGCAGGGCCCATCATCGATCTGTTCGCCCCTATCGTCCCAGGAGGGGGAACACCCCTGGCCGTTGGGATGAAAAATTTTCTCATCACCACGCCTACGGCCTACGCACCGCTTTTCATGGATGAAGAGGCCGACAGCTACCTTGTAGTCGTCTCAGATGGAAGAGACACTTGCAGAGCAGACGGCAGTGGCAACGGTACCAGCCTCGACCCAGGTGCAACCCCGGCAGAGCTAGCCCAAATCACGACCCAGCTACTCACAGAACGGCAGATAAAAACATTCGTCATAGGATTTGGCCTGGGCGTGGATCCAACACAGCTCAACGCAATTGCAGCGGCCGGTGGCACGAGTTTTACCCAGTACTTTGACGCTGCCAATCAAACAGACCTGGAGGCCGCGTTGAACAGCATCGGAAGCGAAGTGGTGAGCTGCGAGTACGACGTCACGATCCCTGATGACGCAGATGAGGACGAGGTCAATTTTTACTTTGATAGCGTGGTGCTCGTCTACAATCAGGATTGTCAGGATCCAGCGGCATCTTTGGATGTAGGTTGGACCTGGATCGACGTAAACACGAAGAATCGCATTCAATTTTGTGACGAATCCTGCGCCCAACTCCCCAATGTCAGCGTTGTCCAAGCCAAATTCGGCTGCCCCACTGAAACGCCATAGTCCTGAACGGGATCCCCAGACCTCGATCCCACCTACGGCTAATTTGGATTGATGCCTTTTTCCATGGCGAGCGGGCAGGCGGTCTCAACGCCGGTGGGTTCACCGCTGATTGAAATCACCTTGAACTCCACCCGTCGGTTCTTCTCCCAAGCCGCTTCGTTTTGGCCTTCAGCCACTGGGCAGTACTCGCCGTATCCGGCAGAGCGCAGCTTTTTCCGTTCCACGCCCTTTTTGATGAGATAGGCAACCACGGCCGCAGCCCGATCCCCGGTCAGCCGGAGGTTGTATCCGTCGTCACCCCGCTCATCCGCGTGTCCCTGGATTTCGATGAGGTCGATCTGTGGGTTGTTGATAATCGCCGCTGCCACAGCGTCCAGAATGTCAAACGACATTTCCTTGATGACTGCAGAGTCGTACTCAAAATAGACTTTTTTGAGGATGCGAATATCCGTTCCCGTGAGCACCACATCCCCCTGATCTGGACAGCCATCCTCGTCGTCCTTGCCGTTGTAGGTCTCGGCTTCGTTGGGGCATGCATCTGCCACGTCCGGAATCCGGTCGAAGTCGTTATCCGGATCTGGACACCCGTTTAAGTCCTCGTACCCGTCCATATCCTCTGGCTCGTTGGGACAGGCATCGTTAACGTCGAGCAACCCGTCGTTGTCGTTGTCCGGATCCGGGCACCCGTTTTCATCTTCGAACTGATCCAAGTCCTCGGGATCGTCGGGACATTGATCCACTTCATCTAGAATGCCGTCCCCATCCCGATCGTCATTACCTCGCTCTGGGCACCCGTCTTCGTCAGCATCGCCGTCGTGATCCTCTGGCACGAGGGGACAATCATCCTCGACATCGAGACGGCCATCCCGGTCGTTGTCCGGCTCTGGACATCCGTCCGTATCTTCAAAGTCGTCCCTATCTTCTGGATCGTCCGGGCATTGGTCGACATCATCTTTGATGCCATCGAAGTCCCGGTCGCCGATCGAGGGTTCGAACGCAAATCCGATAAAAAGCCGATGCTCGTTGGCTTGGAAACCGTACCTGGATTGGGTCTTGGATATGGGCACGCCATGGGCATAGCCAGCCATAAAATACGAGTTCCGCTCGAAGAAGAGTTTGAATCCAGCGTCGATCTCGGCTGAGAAGTACTCTGAACTGTCAAACTCGGAAATGAGTTGATTGCCGTATACTTCGAGAATGAAATCCAGCACATCGGGCCAGATGGAAAAGCTCTGGCCCAGGCCAAATGTCATCAAAGGGCCGTATTTGAATAGCAGGCGATTGCTCTTGGTGTTGGCCGGATCGAGTGAGACCGGGGTCGACCAAAAGCCGTTGGCGCCATCGCGCAGATAATTCTTTTTGGCATGCCCCAGGGGAATGCGGGCACCTGCGTTGAGGGCCAGCCGATACCATCGAACGGGCTCGGCATCGAGAATCAGCTTCCCAGACAGGGCGCCCCAGCCGGGCTCCTCCATCAGCCATTCCGACTTGCCGCTCGTTGGAAACTGGTACTGAAATACAGTGCCCACACCAATGGGATGTCTATCTGAGCGGATCCATCGCAGCTTGGCGTGAATGGCGATATCGCCAATCCCCCCCTTGGTAGACCAGCCCTTGGTGCCATCTTCAATGCGGTTGGTCTGATCGTTGAAAAACCCGTCGTATCCCGTTCCAGATGGAATCACCAGGGGCACCTGCAAGCCGATGACGATCATGTCCAGCAGGCCCAGGTTAAATATCAGGACAGAATTGATGTAGTTGTTGATTTTAGTACGATTATAAATTTCCTCGTTTGGGTTTTCGTCCTGTTCAACGGCGATCCAGTTATTGAATCCAAAGTCGAGCATCAATCCCAGGGAGATCGCCAGGTGGGGCAGGATCGGCGTGGCATCGACGGTAAAATGGCCTTTGGTATCCACGGCCGACCTAAACAGATGGGCCTCCATCCCCTGGTCTTCGTTAACGATTTTCTGATCAGCGGCAAACGCCGGGGTCAGTACGAGCAGAACGGCAAGCGCCAATTCCCAAGCTAAACTCCGTATCTGCGGGCTCTTCATCTAGTCCTCCGACTGAAGTCGAACTATCCGTTTTTTTTCGAAAAAATGGACGCTTGCGATAGCCTACACGAACCAAAACATTTTTGTCAACGATGTAGCATATATAAGAGAATCGGAGTTGTGATAACAACATCTTTATTAGAGGAAATTAAATAAACCCATCCAAGGGAAGTCCAAACTCGGATAGGTGAGATAGGGTGAAAGAATTTGCGTTACCCTTGGAAACACCTAATATTAAGTGGTTGACTTGCTGCGAAGTTGAAATGAAACTATAAACTCTGAAATTTAATCGGCACCAAAAGGAGGAACCGCGTTAATCGGTTCGGCGTTTATCTTAGACACGGCCCCATTGTCTGGGCCATGACCAAGGAGAAAGAAATGAACAGAATGAAACATTTGCTTGCAGTACTATTCTCGATCGGCGTCTTCGGCGTCCTCATGGGCGGCGCCTGCGGTGACGATGACGACAGCCTTATTCCAATCGATGGAGAAGATCTTTGCGGCCCATGCGGCACCCTGGCCAACGGCGCCACGACCATCTCCGGCGATGCCCGCATCGACGGATTGCTCAAGGCAGTAGGCACGTTGGGCGTGCGCACCGGCTCCATCAAGGCGAACTTTGACGCAGATGTTAAAGAGCTGGCAGCGGTCTTCATGACCCAGGCTGAAATCGATGCATCGACAAACCTGGTCGCCGAACTAAAGGCGAAAATCCAGGCCGAGATTACTGCAAATGTCGAGGGCGGGCTGTCTGTTCAGTATCAGCCGCCAAAGTGCTCTGCGGACATCAGCGTGGCAGTCGAAGCCCAGGCCCAGTGCGAGGCCCAGGCCGGGTGTACAGGTGAGTGCGATCCCGGATCCGTGAGCGTCCAATGCGAAGGGTCTTGCGAAGGGTCTTGCGAAGGCACTTGCGAGGGCGGCAGCCTGTCCTGCAGTGCCGAGCTGACTGTCGAGGGCCAGTGCAGTGGCACGTGTGAGGGATCTTGTGAACTCACCGGGCCAGCTGTGGCCTGTGAAGGCACCTGCACGGGCGGCTGCTCTGTGGAAGCGGCGGGCACATGTGAAGGCACTTGCACGGGCACCTGCGACGGCACCTGCGACTTCCAGAACGCGGAAGGGCAGTGCAAAGGCAATTGCGACGGCACCTGCACGGGTAAGTGCGAGGTACAAATAGAGGGCAGTTGCAGCGGCGAGTGCAATGGCAGCTGCGAGTTCACCCCCCCATCGGGTCAATGCCAGGGCACCTGCCAGGGCGAATGTCGGGTAGCAGTCGAGGCAGGGGCCAGCTGTGAGGGCGAGCCGCCCAAATGCGAAGGCAAGTGCACAGGCTCTTGTTCTGCCGGCTGCGAGGGCGAGATCACCCCGCCGTCATGCTCAGTGGATTGCGAAGCTTCGGCTAATTGCCAAGCCCAGGCATCTGCCCAGGCATCTGCCAGTCTCGAGTGTACGCCCCCGTCATTGGAAGTTGCCTTTAACCTCAAAGCCGACCTCAATGCCCAGGCCCAGGCAGAGTTCAAGGCCAAAATGCAGGAATTCAAAGTGAAAATGATCGCTATCCTCCAGGGATTTGCCGAGCTCAAGGGCCTCGTCCAAGGCGATGCCGAACTGGGTGTGGAGTCCCCTCTGGCCATCATCACTGGGGAAGTCGATGCCATCATCAGTGGCGGCGTGGACGGATTGGGCAACTTTGACATCGCAATCGGCCTCTTACCCTGCGTGTTCCCGGCAATCCAGGAAGCCGGCTCCATCCTGGCATCTGCTGTAGGTGATTTCACAGCCACCATCAGCGCACAGGCCGAGCTAGCTGCGTTGGTCGTTTCTCCATAGCGTCGCGACACATTCCCCCTGACTTCCTGTTCTAGGGGGATTTTACCAACTTCACCCCAAACAATTCGTTTGACGTGGCACTAGACATTTGCAAAGCCACATTTCTCAATACATGAATCAAGTGTTGACGTGTCCGCCTCCTCAGACTGCGGCGGGATCTTCGACTTGAAGTTCGATAACCCCGCCGTAGGCTTGGCGAAGGCGGGCATGTCATTTCTATTCTAGGCTAAGCTTAAGACGGCGCGGGGGATTGTTTTGAAGCGATAAACGCCAGGATGAGCGCTTTGGTGGTTTCCTTGGTCTGCCGTATGAGGCCTTTTTTTATTTCATAGGGGATAAAGGCCGATTTGACACCGCTCATGACGATGTCCACCACCTCTCGCGGCTTCATGCCGAACTGCTTAAATGCAGTGTAATATTCGTCGGTCATGGTGGTTTGGGTGATGAGCCGGTTATCCGTGTTCAAGGTGAGACGCAAGCCAAAGTCCAGGTAAAATCGGAACGGATGGGCTTCGAGATCTTTGACCGCACGGGTTTGCACGTTGCTGGAAAGACACATTTCTAGCGGAATACGGTGGTCGTTCACGTAGTTGAGCAGGTCCCCGTCTTCCCGCAGTCGGGTGCCGTGGCCAATGCGATGGGCACCGCAGTAGTGTAGTGCCTGGTGGATACTGCCAGGTCCATAGGCTTCTCCTGCATGGATTGTAACGTTCACGTTGTTAGACAGTATTAGCGTAAACGCATCCAGATGATCCTTGGCCGGGTGATTGTATTCGCTGCCAGCAAGATCGAATCCAACGACTCCCCGGTTCTTAAACGCCACTGCCAGTTCTGCAAGGCGAAGGCTTACATTGGGGGAGATATTGCGAATGCCACTTACAATGACACCGCTGCGGATGGCAAAGTCCCGCTCTGCGTCGCGAAGGGCCATGAGCACAGATTCCAATATGGCTGTTGGGGAAAGACCATTTTGCGTGTGGAGAATGGGGCAGAACCGGACCTCCATATATTCGATGTTTTCTGCAGCGGCATCTTCGGCCAATTCGTACGCTGCCCGATAGAGGCCGGCATCGGTCTGGAGCACTTTCAGCGTGATATCGAAACTCTTAAGGTATTGGTCGAGGGAATCGCAACTTCTTCCCGGACCGATAAGCTGTCGCAACTGATCTATGGTGGATACGCCGAGGTCGATGCCATCTTTTTCAGCGAGATCCATAATCGTTGCGAGCCGCAGGGACCCGTCCAGATGGGTGTGGAGGTCGGTTTTGGGGAGTTTGAAGAAAAATTCGCGGTCAAACGCGACGGTGGTGTTGGTGATGTCATCAAATGTCATTGAGTGCCCTTTCCCAGTACCCCGAGTCAGTGGGACACGGCCCATCTCCTGCACCCTATAAGTGTAACACCGAGTTATTGATTTTCGATGGGACCCTCTGAGAAGATGCGATCGTAATCTGCTTTGGAAAAGTACTCTGGCGGGGGGTGTTCTCCTGCATCAAGACGACATCTGAGCCACTCCTGTGCGATTTGCAGCACTTCGAAGCGGGTTGTAAGGGCATAAAAATCCACTTCGGAAACCGGTGGGGCTGCTGCGAGTCGTTCGAGAAGGGCCTCGGTTTCCTCTGGCGCCGTGTCGATGCTGCCACACCAGGACGCAATGGCTTTTTCTACCAGGGCCTCGGCCGCAGCGCCAGCTGGGTTGAATCTAAGGGGAACATACTCAAATTCGACGAGCCAGTCCTTGGGTGCCTCGCTTCTCAAGCGCCACCGACACGGAAAAACACGGCACAAGACTTCGCCAAAATACGCACCCACAGTAGGTGCGAGCAGGTGAATCAGTTGGACGCGATGGTAGTCTCCCGGAGGCAGCTGTTTTCCATTCCCTTCTTCCAACACAACTTCGCGAACAAAGTGATCGAGGAGACTTAGTGTGCTGTCCGTGTAGTCGAGGTCTATGCCAAACCGATGTTGGACATGGGCTTTGCACCGCTCTGCCAACGATGCAATTGTGTCTGGCGTGCTGTTATGTCGCCGCATCATGATCCGAGCTTACCCCGATAGTGGCCGCTGTACAATCTTCGACGAGCGGTCAGCGCATTTTGGGGTTATATGTAGGTTGCGACACGATCGACTTGTGATAAGGTCCCCCCATGAATGTGGAGAGCAGTATACAGGGATTCTTTAGCGCACTGCCGTATTTCATCGTTCTTATCGGCGTTCTCATTTTCATTCACGAGGGGGGACATTTCATCTTTGCCAAGCTGTTCAAGGTTAAAGTCCATGTGTTTTCACTTGGATTTGGCCCCCGTTTGATTGGATTTAAGCGAGGCGAGACCCTGTATAAGATAAGCCTGGTGCCCCTGGGCGGGTACGTCAAGATGCTCGGAGAAGATCCGACCGAGGAGATTCATCCCGAGGATCAGGGCCGCGCGTTCGGAGACAAGCCGCGGTGGCAGCGGTTTCTCATCGTGGTTGGCGGCCCGTTCATGAACATCATTTTTCCCCTGTTCCTGCACTTTGGTGTAGGACTAACGTTTCAGGAGGTCATTCCGGCCGAGGTTGGGTTGGTGCTACCGAACATGCCGGCGGACAATGCGGGCATCCAACCCGGCGATATCGTTGTGGCAGTGGACGGCGAGCCCGTGCACGCGTTCACAGATCTCTTGGCAGCGGTGTCGCCCAGGCCCAACCAAAAATTGAAATTAGTCCTCCGTCGCGGGGGTGAAACCATCGAGCAGGAACTCATCCCTGATGCGATGGAAGTTCCAAAGATGGGCATTCCTGTCTTCCTCGACGAAAAGGAGACGGTCGGCCGCATCGGTGTCACCCTGGGCTACCTGCCCCCGCTCATCGGCGTGTCCCATCCGTCCAGTGTGGCCGCCCAGGCCGGGCTTGTGCCGTTCGACCTGGTTACGTCGGTCAACGGCACACCTGTTCCCCGCTTTTTAGATATGGAGCAAAAGCTCGTTGCAGCGGCTGGCTCGACGGTGACACTGGCAGTGAGGCACCTCAAACCAGACGCCAAACCGAACTTTAGCCCGTTTTCCGACCAGTTTACAGACCAGGTAGATACGGTCACCCTGCATCTGCCAGACGGGCTCACGTCAGTTGGCGACCTGGGCCTCGACCGGGCACTCGACTATGTGGCCTATGTCACGCCTGGGGGTGCAGCTGAAAAAATCGGTCTCAAACGGGGGGATCGCCTCGTGTCTTTAGACGGGGAAACCTACCCCATGGGCCAGATTTTCGTCGCCCTCAGCAAGCATCCAGAAAAGTCCCGCGTGCTCGCCTGGCAACGAAACGGCGAGGTCTTCGAGCGTTCGTTCAAGCCCAAGTTCATACCGGCCGGAGAGGCCGGGGAGCTCGGGATTGGCAGAGATACCTATGACAATGGATTCTGGGGTCTCGCTGGCGAACGGATATTGCCAACAGCAGTGCCCAATCCCGCACTTGTCGGTGGGGCGTTGAAATACGCGCTGGCCGAGACCTGGGGGGGCATTCGCTTGATCGGCATCGGGATTAAATTGCTCTTTCAGGGCAAGGTGTCCCTTCGATCCTTGGGCGGTCCCATTATGATCGGTCAAATCGCCGGGCAGGCCGGTCAACAGGGACCGAGTACGTTTTTCTGGATGATGGCCCTGATCAGCTTGAACTTGGGTATCCTCAATCTCTTTCCCATACCGGTCCTGGACGGCGGGCAGATCGTCTTCATTCTTGTAGAAGCGATTACCAGAAGGCCCATTAGCCGCATTATAAAAGAGCGGGTCATGCTGGCGGGTATCGCCATGATCCTGCTGCTTATGGTCTTTGCCACGTGGAATGATATCGCCCGACTCGTGGTGGGATTGGGATAAATGACCGACGCGCGGGACGTGGCCCTCGACGTATTGAATCGCGTTGACCAGGGCAGCGCGTTTGCGTCTGCAGTGCTCGCGACCAAGCGCAGTCGCTTGCCCGATCCCAGAGATGCCGCCTTTGCCGCTGAGCTGGTTCTGGGGGTGTTGCGTCGGCGTTCGTTTCTGGACCATCTGCTCATAGCCCAATCAACCCGAGGCCTTTCGAAAATCGATCCCCAAACCCGGCAAATCCTGCGCCTCGGCGCGTACCAGATCGCATTCTTGCCTCGCGTACCAGCAAGGGCTGCTGTTTCTCGTGCCGTAGAACAGGAAAAACAGCGTGGCTCAGGCGGGCTTCAAGGTCTCGTCAACGCGCTTCTTAGAGGATTGTCTCGCCTCGACCCGAGTGCGCTGACCCCCAACGAGGCAGATGATGGGCAATCGGTTGCATCGGCGGCAGTCCAGCTCAGCCTACCCCAATGGCTGTTCAGCCGATTGGTGTCGACTTATGGTCGAAATGCTGCGTTTGAAATGGCCCGGGCGTTTAATCGACCTGCCCGTCGCACCCTCAGGGTGAACATCCATCGCATCAGCCGGAGCGACGTTCTGACCCAGCCAAACAATGGCAACGCCAGTCCTGGATCGTTGACCCCCTTTTCTGTGGATGTCACTGACAAAGACCGGGCTGCAGCTCTTGTCGAGGCGGGCAATGCCGCTTACCAAGACGAAGGGGCCCAGCTCGCAGCCATGGCTCTGTGTCCGACCCCCCAAAGCCGAATACTCGATGCCTGTGCCGGGCGAGGGGGTAAAACCGCTGCCCTGGCCATGATGACCGGCGGATCGGTCCAAATAACAGCTGCTGATCGCAGCCAAAGCAAGCTGGAGCGCCTGTCGTTTGAACTCTCTCGGCAAGGGCTTAACGCTGTGACGACCATTGCTGCCGATATCCTGACCGATGCGGATAAAGTCGGGTCCACCTACGACCGGGTGCTCCTCGATGCCCCGTGCAGCGGGTCTGGCACCATGGGGCGGCGACCGGAAATCCGCTGGCGACTGACACCTGACCTGGTCCACCGCCTTTGCGCGGTGCAGCGCGATATGTTAGCAGTGGTTGCTAATCGGGTCGCACCGGGCGGCGTGCTCGTCTATGCCGTGTGTTCCCTGTTGCACGAAGAGGGGATGCATCACGTCGATGCATTTCTAGAGACCCACCCTGGGTTTCACCTCAACCCCACACCCCCTTCGGACTGGCCAGATGCGGTGCCGTGGTCAGGCGGCCGCATCGTTGTGATGCCGAGTATTGCCCACACAGATGGATACCAAATCCTCTCTTTTTTAAGGGATTAAAGGAGATACTAAATATGCATATAGAACTTTCCCACCTTTCTTGTTTGTAAATTTTCGACGACACTGAACTTATGACACATTTTTCATTTGGTTTTTTCGAGAAGACATCCAAATCTTGTTTACATTTCAATCGAATGGCTTTAAACAAAGCGATACGATAAGACACAATCTTGCTGGGGTGTCCGCATATGGCTAAGTCTGTGTCTGGAATCAAAGCGGAATGAGACGCGTCAAGTACGTATCTAACTTTTTCGAAAATAGCAGCAGGGTTTCCAAATATGGAAGCCTCGTTGCCCCCCCCCCCCCCGAGACAACAGCCTAGAAAAACGCCAATCTTCGCGCCGCTTTCAGGCCTTCATCAAATGGTCACCAGGGGGGTCGATGGTTCCCTTTCTATTTGAACATCTGAGAAGTCCCCGATCCAGGGGGCCTCCAGGATATTTTTAGAATGCAAAGAGAGGCCGCCTATGAAGGCGACCAGTGCCAAACATACGAAATATAAAAAGGAGAAATGGTGAAACATGAGACGTATCAGCTGTTATTTGGTAATCGTTTTCGCGCTGATAGGGGGAACCCACGCAACCGCGGATTCTTTAGACCTGTCTTCGGCCACAAATGCCGTTGAAAACATCTCTATCGGTATCGAACACCAAAAGGGGCACCTGTGTAATTGGGACAGCCCCACGATGGATTTACAGCTTGTGATCACAAACACCTTACAGGAAATTGATGACGCAGTTGAGGTTATTTTGGATTCCGTGGAAACGACAGAAGTCGTACACTTCTCGATCAGCGAGGAAGAAGAAAAGAAGCTGGACCGTCCTTTGAAAAAGAAGGAGCATACCTATTTTGAGTGGTCTGGACGGATCGATGTGATAGACGACGATGCATTGGCAAACCAAAGATTGAAAAAAACCGAGACCAAGGGCTTTGATGCGGTGTTCGAAATTCCCGATGAAGACGGTTTTTACAAGGAGACCGTGGTAGTGAACTGGCATCTATCCTCGGATCAAGAGACATCTCAGTTCGCGCCTCCAAACACGCAAAAGATGCTTTACTACGAGGTAAAGGACGGGTGTGTTAAATTCATCAAAGCAGATAAGTATAACAAGAAGGTCTTGAAACACAGAAAGCACAAGGGCCTGAAGAACGGCAAAAAGATCGAGCTGAACGACATCGAAGGATATTTTGAGGACGATGTCGAAGTGCCGAATGAGCTGGAGGCAGACAATTATGAATCAGGTCTTATTGTCGAAGTTGAAGATCAACCAATGCCCGACGATCCGATCGAAGACCAGCTAGCGGATATAGAAAAAAATGCCCTGAGGTTTAATCCCATCCCATTTCCAGGGAACCAGGTTCTGAATCTGAGGGTGTGTGTCAAGCTAAGGTTCAGGCATTATTATCGACAACCACCTGATAACACGACGGGTATGGAATGGTGGTATCCACAGAACGATGATGGAGATTACTTGCATAATTTCAACGGCATTGAAATTGAGGTTTGGGACCGGGATGTCAGCAACTCAGATGACTTTATCGTCAAATTCGGGACGCGACATACATCGGATAACTCTTGGAACTGTGTCAGTTTCACCTGGGACCAGGCCGCGCGGTGCGAGTCATACCCGGATGTGTATATTCGAACGGCGTACAAGGTCTATGATACACGAGATGCCACTGTGGGATACAAGGGAAAATTCTGCGTAAGCGGGAGCAACTGCAATGTGGGGGTAACCTGGCGTAGTAGTTATATCAATAACTTGGGCCAATACGCGACCACAGCGAATATCGATCGGAATTTTGGTGATCCTGACGGTTGGATCAACCAGATCGCCATGGTGATGAATGCCTTGCAAAAGTTCTTCTGGCGATCCCGCGGGTCCTCGTTTTACATGTCCCATGACTTGAAGGTCTATTATGAAACTGATGAAGACGGAACATCCTACCAAAGTGGGGACAATAACTTTGACATTTTTATGAAATCATCCGGGTATCGGCGTTGGATGACCCCTCCCCACGAGGCAGGCCACGCGTATCAAAAGCAATTGCTCGGTGTAGACGGGTTGCAGCATAGCTGTCCCAATCCGCATTTTGTCACGCAACCCAGCACGCGCAATTGCGCGCTCCACGAAGGATGGGCAGAGTTTGTGGCTGCAGCATCTTGGTATGACGATGAGCCTGGGGTTCAACCGCGATATCCCCATGGCGGCAATTTCTACATTGAAACTGAAAAACTTGGCGCAGTATATGAAAGGCCGCGCATCGAGGGTATGGTGTGCGCTGCGTTTTGGGATATGTTCGACGGTCAGGCTGATAATACGAATCCTGTGTACGACACATCCTCTGTAAATATGTCTTTTCCGACTATGTCGTGGGTTTGGAAATTATTTCCAAGAGGAACTGGTAACTGCGAAAGAAAAGAAAAGGATATGAATATCTATGACTACCACTGCAATGCTAAAAGAGTCAGCTCTGACGTCGCCAGCGATGTATGGCAAGCCATGCGTCAAAACGACCAGATCATCGGGGGAGAATGTTACAACTGGTGTGGGTCGATCTGCTGTGATGGTCCTGGGCAATTTTGTTGTGAGCCAGGTATTTGCATAAACCCTGGCCAATCGTGTCCTTGATGGATCATCGTATGGAGCGGAGCGATCCCAGGTCGGAATTTTTGTTGATGCTTGATTTCGGCTGTGGATAACCCGCAGTCTTGCACGTTGATAACGGGGCCTTAGAATAAGGCCCCGTTGGTTCTCAGGAGCATACATGTTTAAATTGCCTGTTTTTTTTACTGTAACAACGCTACTTATCGGTTGTTCCAACGGGGGAGATGACGTCGAGCCATACATCGACACCGATACGATTGATATGAGCGGGTGTCTTGGGTTGGACGCAGGTACGGACGACTGGCCGAGCGATGGCGGCGTGCCGGTATTGGCATTTCTTGGCAATGGGGATGAATTGGTCGGGTCAGGGAATGAGTTTGGCGAGTTTGTAAACGATATTGCCGCGTTTGAGGATGATTCCTTTGTTGTGGCCGGGTCGTTCATCGGCAAAGCAGTGTTTGGTGAAGGTCAACCCGGTGAGACAGAGCTGCGGGTGCCACCATACGGTGGTATGGACGGGTTTATCGCCAAGTACCAGAAGACAGGAGAGTTCGAGTGGGTTCGGCATCTGACGAGTCCCTATCAATTGGTAGACCGATATAGGGGGGATTGGGTGATAAGCATTGATACATTCTCAGACAGCTCGTTCGTTATCCGAGGTGAATTTACAAAAGAATTGACCCTGGCCTTGGGAGAAGAAAACGAAACAAAGCTGGAGACCGACGAAAAAATAGACCCTATCGGAGAGTTTATGGCCCACTACGGCACCAACGGTGATTTGATTTGGGCAAAGGTGCTAGCTGCCGGACAAACGAGCGTCATTGCCTACGAGGACGAACCCGCGCCCAAGAGCATGGCCATACTGAGCGACCACTATATCCTAACGGTAGGCGAATTCGAGGATAACGTGAGATTTGGACCGGGTCAGAAAAGAAAAGTACGTCTAAGTACCGATGGGTATATCGGCTATCTGGCCAAATGGGATGGGAACGGAGAGATATTATGGGCCATCCCCCAAGGGAGTCGACTCCTCGACCACTTGGCAGTGGCGACCGTGTGTGACGGCCACATCCTGGTGACCGGCAAGTTCGAGGGTCAGCAGAAATTCGGCCAGACACCTGGGTTGGAGGTAACATTCGGCGAGTCCATGTTGGGCAGCTTTGTAGCGAGATACTATCCCAACGGAGAGCTGAAACATGCCTATATTTACGGGAAAACAGTCGTCGCATCCGGAGGATTGTCTGTTTTTCCCGATCGGTCCTATATTATTGCCGCAAGGGCAGGACCAGGAGGGAATGTGGTTCTTTTCCCTGGAACTTCGGATCAGCAGAATCTAGGATACCACGAAACTTCTTTTCTAGTGGTCTCCCGGATGGACGAAAATGACCGACCTATATGGACTGCTACCGGAGCCGGCTCAATCAGAGTTTACTCAGTAACAGCTTTGCCTGACGGCTCCTCAATCATTACCGGTTCATTTTTAGGCGAGGCGATATTCGGAGAGGGCGAGGAGAATGAAACGATACTTGTTGGATATGGCATTGGCGCAGAGCCGCCCTATAAGGACGGTTTCGTAGCGAGGTACTTTAGCGATGGTCGCCTTGCCTGGGCTCGGGCAATTAACGGCGTGGATTCGATGGCCTGGGTTAGCGACGACGACGCGGTCCGCGCCGCGGCAGTGCTCGAGGGATCTCGCAAGGTCGTGATAGGCGGCCAGGCATATGGCAATTTCGCTATTGATTACGGCACTGAATATCAATGGCCCCCAGAAGGACCCATGCCGCCGACCGGCATCATCGACTGGTATGTAGCAATCCTTGAACTGTGATAATGGATCGATTAAAGGAGATACCCAATATGCATATGAAATCACAGCCTCCCCACCCCGGTTCCAATGAAGACGCCCAAAGCGACGACGCGGCATTTGAAGCCCTGCTCGAAGCGTCGTCCACCCCCCAGAGCACCATCGCAAAAGGCGACAAAATAGAGGCCAGCGTGATTTCCATCGGTCGGGATTATGTGTTTCTCGATCTCGGCGCCCGCACCGAGGGGCTGCTTCACCGAGGCGACGTAGAGACTGGCGATGGGGAGGATACCCCCCTTGCCCCTGGAGATCAGATAACCGTGTTTGTCACTGCGTTTCGCGACGGGGCTATCCTCTGTGGCCGGCGGATGGGACTGGCAAGCAGCGACCGCTTAGAAGATAAAACAGCACTCATGAGTGCACTAAAAGATGCGTTTGATGCCGGCATGCCGGTCGAAGGGGTAATCAAGGAATCTATAAAGGGCGGCTTTTCTATCTCGCTCATGGGCCAGCGGGCGTTTTGTCCCATCTCCCAGATAGACGACAAGTACTGCGATACCCCGGATGCTTTCATCAACCAAACCCTGCTGTTCGTCATTACCAAATTCGAAGAGAGCGGTCGCAACATCGTGGTCAGCCGTCGCAAGGTACTCGAAGCAGAGGCAGCGGAAAAGGCCCGCGCCTTATGGCTGGAAATCGAGGTCGGCAAGACCTACGATGGCGTGGTCTCATCCATTCAGGGGTATGGCGCGTTCGTGGATATCGGCGGCATTCAAGGTCTGCTTCACGTCTCAGAGATTTCCTATGACCGGGTCAGCGACCCCAAGGACCTGCTCGATGTGGGCCAACAGATAACGGTCGCAATAAAGGCGATCGACCGAGAAGCCGGCCGGGTCTCCTTGAGCCTCAAAGCCCTGATGACGGATCCATGGGAAGAGGCAATTGCCGTGCTCCGATCAGGTCAGGTGGTTAAAGGGAGGGTCAGTCGCCTGGCCCAGTTCGGCGCCTTTGTCGCGCTCACACCTGGTGTCGAGGGGCTGGTGCACATCTCCCAAATGGACGCTACCAAGCGCATCCACAGTCCTCGAGAAGTTGTCGCCTTAAACCAGGAAGTAACGGTGCGCATCCTGGAAATCGACCCAGATCAAAAGCGCATCTCCCTCACAATGAATACTGAAGATGCTGAGGAAGACTGGAAGGAAAATCAAAACAAAGGCCGCAGTACCGGCTCAATGGGCACCCTGGGTGATCTCTTCCAGAAAAAGTAAGTACCTGTCTATACCCTGAAGCCACCAGTCGAATATATGGCAATTAGTGACATCGGTTAGTACAAAAAGCCGAAGAGGTAGATCGGAATGGCGCTCTTCTGGTCGCTGATCAGCACGTCATCTTTGACCAGGTAGGCCGGCGTCTCAAGATCTCTGATCTGCCGCTTTCCCTTGTTCTTGCCCCCGATCTCCAGCGTGACCGCATCGCAGACGAAATCCCCACTGGTCGAGTAGAAAACCGAGCTGCCCGAGGCGCGCAACATGGCGAGCACAAAGCTTTCCCTCAGGGTGCCGATCCGAAAATCGCGACCGGCTTGGGTACACAGGGCGTGGTAGAGGTTTGGATTTGCCAGATACACTTTATCCACTTTCCGCAGGAGCGGCCCCCCGCCCTGATCGACCTCGACCCTTTGGATGAGCTCGGCCGCCTCGAGCATCTGCAGGTAGGAGACGACCGTCTTATTGTCGATGCGCAGGGCCTTGGACAGGCTGTTGACGCTCAGCTCTCCGGGCTGGCTCGTGGCGTAGAACATGAGCAAGCGCTTAAGCACGGGGAGGTTCGCGGTGTTCAGGTTGTAGTAACTGGCAATATCCTCGTAAACCGCCTTTTCCACGACCGTCAAGAGTCGTTGGGCGTAGGAGGCCTTGTCCTCGAAGTAGAAGGGGTAGAAGCCGCACTCGAGATATTCCCGGAACAATCCCCTCAAGCCGGTAATATTCGCCAGCTTACGAGCGATATCGCGGTGGGCGTCCGTTAGGTCGGCGAACGAATAGGTCGGCAACGCCAAGCCCTTGTCGAACAGTAGGAACTCCCGAAACGAAAGCCCTTCGAGCTGGTGCAGTAGGGCCCTACGGGACAGATCATGGCTCCCGGCCGCAATGGAGATGCTAGAGCTGCCCGAAAACACGATGTGCAGGTTGGGGAATGAATCGTAGATGTTTTTGAGCTCCTGTTGCCATGTTGGGTATTTGTGCACTTCGTCAATGAAAAAGCGCGTCCGCCCCTCGACCTCGTATTGATCCCGAATGAGCTCGAACACCGTCGTCGACGAAAAGTAAATGTGATCTGCCGAGAAATACAAAGCCTCGTCCACATCGTTGATTTGCTCCTTTATGTACTGGAGCATTAACGTTGTCTTGCCGGTTCCCCGAGCGCCCACGATACCGGTCAGTCGGGACCGCCCGCCCAACGCGCCGTAGAGGTACCGGTGGTGGCGCGTCGGTACATTGTCCAAAAGGCGGTAGTAGGTGCTTATGATCGCGTCTTTCATCACCATAATATTAGACTTGATTCCAAATTTATCAACATATTTCTGGATTTGATTCCAAAATAATGACCCTGCCCAGCGTTGTTCTCCTGAAAGTCCTAGTCCAAAGTCCAGACAGATTCCCAGATCGGAATTCGAGTATGACTTTAATCCCTCTGGCAACGTCGATAATTGCGTACTGGATGTATGATGCTATTGCATATGCCGTTCTTTGAGATTCTCGAAGAGCCTGGCGCCGAAGCAGCTTTTCTCAAAGTGTCTGTAGATATCGTCGAACAGGCTGAGGCATGCCCGGCGGTTCAGTACGGCGACGTCGGTAGTGATCAGATTTTCTTGTCTCATATATTCTGTAAAGTACAGCAATGCATCGATGCAGGCCAGGCTCGGCACTTCCATTACACTGAAGATCGCGCGATAATTCTGTCTGATGTGCTTGTCGATACCGTCTCGGGTAAACCGGAATGTGTTCTTTGGCCGTTTATTTTTGGACAGCTGGGCGTCGAGATACTCAAAGATCGAACTGGTCAGGTAGTCCGCGCACTGCCATGTCTTGTGCTTGACGGTGTGCAGATAGCCTTTGAAGTGATTTCCTATTTGGCCGTAGTATGTCTCTATGTCGCTCTTTTCAGTTGGATAGTCGTCATCGAATGTTCTCGTGAATGTCTGCTTGAGTACCTTGGACCAGTAATCCCTTTCGGTTCGAAGCCTAAAGTGCGGAACCTTATCTACAATAACCTGCAGGTCATAGAGCAGCGCGTCTAAATCTGCCTCGGAATAATCCGCTTTTGCGTGTTTTCCCCAGGCATTGGTCACCATGGGGAAGACAAAGGTATGCCCTCCGATCACGCTCGGAGAATAGTAGATATTGAGATAGATATCTTCTAACAGCGACACGAGAGGTCGGTCGTTTCCAGTGACCTGGAGCAGCGTGATGAGCGCCATGAGGCCGTCTGGATCGCGGTCAGGATACTCTTTGTAGATTGAGAAATACTCTGAAATATCGTCCCTTAGGCCGTGTACCAGGCAATAGGACACAACAGCGTTATCGTAAAAGGTGCCGCTCAATCTGTACGCTTCAAAACAGTTTTGTCGGAACCACTTCAAAAAGTCGATATACGTCGTGTAGTCTGCTCTCAAGAAGGCGTCCCCGATTTCGAAGAGCGCCTCTTCGTGGAGCTGCAGATTGGGCGTCAGCCGTGGGTGCTCAGCTGCGAAGTCCTTTATCCGGGCGAGGCACTCTTGTTGATCGAAATTATTCTCTGAGTATATTTTGTCGAAGCCCTCCCACCAGTCATCGACGATCATCTGATCTTCTTCTGAAATCTCTGGAATACTGTCGTCAAACTTCTTGCACGCGTATTTCTCCCGATACAGCAACAGGTTCGGTACGTCTTCCCACTCCTCCACGCTATCGTGCTCCTCGTCATCGTCCTCAAAGGGATCGAAGCCCTCTGGGTCCTCGTCCCAGGGGTCGTCCTGCCAGCCCTCCTCAGGAGCTTCTGGGACCGGTGGAGGCGCAGACCGCTCGCTCTCGTCTTTTCGCAGACAGCAGCGTTTGTACTTTTTGCCGCTGCCGCAGTGACACGGTTCGTTTCTACCGAGCTTCATTTATCCGCCCTTGTCAGTCGCATTTGTCTTGTTAACTTACGATGCAAACGTATGCGACTGTAAGAGAAAACGGAACAAAGGGCTATTCTTTTGTGTGGGGGTGGCCAGGGCAGTTGGGGTCGAAAAATTGGGAATCTTCACTCCACCGGACCAAGGCGCGTTAGGGTGATATCGGGAAATAGTGGTCTGGCGGTTGTGCCGAGGGAGTGATCGATTACCTTCAATAGAACCTCGTAGGGGATGTCTTCTTCTGCCCCCAGGATGATAGATGTCTCCTGATTGTGATTCTCCTTTAATTCCCTGAGCCGGTTTCCAAACTCGTAAAAATGCAAGTTATCGCTCCTTTTGGGAATATCGGGTTCTCCTGGGCCAAGAGAATATTGGGGGAATATATGGGGGCAGAGGAGAAATAATATTCTGCTTAGAAGCCATATTCTGGCAGTATTGCTCTTTTGCGATTATCGGACTGGGGATCGTATTCTTCCATCGCCTTTTTTACCCTGGATAGATATTGAGGAGCCCAGTTTTTTGTATTTTCTGGAATTAATTCCATGTAAATTGCTTCGTCAAACCATTCATCTTTATTTTCCCATTTTTCACATCCCTCATAAAGTGGATTTATATGTACCGTCTGACTGAACATGAAATCTGTATACCACAGATACACAAAGTATTCCTTTCCAGGCAAAAGATCAGCCTCTACAATATCAGTGTTTCCTGATGTGGATATAAAGAAATGTCTTCCAGGATCTAGCTCTACCCTAAAAGCTTGCTTACCAGTTAGGAGCGCCAGCGGATTTTCAGAATCCCAAACGGTTGATACTCCACCGGTCTCGCCCAATACCCGAGAAGAGCGGACAAACCAAACTGTTGCTTTTGATGTGTCTCTTATTGCTGCATTTGGTTTAGGAGCATTCCTCATCGCCGGTGGGCCGCAGCCTATGCATATCAAGATTGAGAAAAATATGAGAATTCCGAGTATTTGATTTCGTTTGAAAATCTCTCCTATACGATCTTTGCTTTCTGAGTGCCAGCTTACTCTCATGACAAAATCTCCATGGCCTGTGTTTCTGAATGCCCCTGGTTTCGACATAGCTAAAAGTATCCGATGGTCGCGAATCAAAACACTCGCGGGGCTCAATGTCAAAATTTCGACTGCGCGGGAATGACAATTATGAAACTTTTGAGATGACCTCTTTTTCCAACGCGGTGCAAAAATACCGTCTGATCTCGAATCGACATTGCCAAGCTCATCCACAGTCCTGGGGATAAGGTGGACCTATCTGTTTAGAAGGCGGTCTCGACAATGGGGCATTCCTGGTTTTTCGTTTCGGACGCCTAAGAGCTCTGCTGCAATGGCGAGTGCGATTTCAGCTGGGGTGTTGCCGCCCAGTTCCAATCCGATAGGCGAATACACATTGGGCCCAATACGGATCCCCGATGCCTCCAACTTATTGAAAATATTCGACACCTTGGCGCCTGATCCGATCATCCCGATATAGGAGAGCGGTGGGTCTTTGCGCACGATCTCCACAAAGACCTCAGCATCGTGCTCGTGTCCATGGGTGGCTATGACGGCGTAGGCGCCGGCCGGCACCTGCCGGGCTGCTTCGCGATAGTCCGAGCATAGGGGTCGCGCTTCTGGAAATCGATCGGCCGTGGCAAAATCAGGTCGGTTGTCCACAACTGTCGTCGTAAAGCCGAGTGGGACCGCTATCGGTACCAATGCCTTTGCTATGTGCCCGCCTCCGAATATCCACAGCTCGGTCGCGGCCTGGAACGGCTCGAAAAACACGGATACGTTGCCGCCGCAGGTCATGTCGAGATCGGACAATCCCATCTGGATGATTCGGGCCCTATCTTCGCTACTGAGCATGGCGCGCGCTTTTTCAACCGCATTCTTTTCAAGGGCTCCGCCACCGATAGTACCGACGGTTTCATCCGGCAACACCAGCATTCGAGATCCAACGTCTGTCGGCACAGACCCCGACACCTCCACAACCGTGACCATGACGAAATCGCCCATGGCTCTGTGTTCCCTTAAGGCGCGCTCGAATAGCTCTGACATAAAAGGACGCATTACTTATAAAATCCCTCCAGCTTACCGACACCGAGAATCTTGCCCTCCATGGCCGATATGAGCGCGGCCGCTGAGGAGACGTATCTAGGTTTGAGTGAAAGGTCTTCGCTGAGTGCGTAAGCAGTAAACACGTATCGGTGCTCATCATTGTCAGATGGGCACGGGCCATAGTAGCCAACAGAGCCAATATCGTTGGTCCCCTGGCGCACGCCTTCTTGCAAATCCGGATCCTGATCAAGGATCAAGTCTGCGCCAAACCCCTCTCCCAAGAACATGGTATCTTTTGAAATCCCCCATATTAGCCAATGGGCAAAGGTACCGAGCGATGCATCTGGATCATCCAAAACAATGGCAAACGTCGCCACATTCTCGGGCACGTCGGTAAATATGAGCGGCGGGGAAACATTATCCCCGTCACAGGTATGTCGCCTGGGGATCGTTGCGCCAGAGGAAAATGCCGGGCTCGATACGGTAAAGACCGGATAGGCGTCTTCCTCCTCCTGGCACCCGCAAAACAGTATCATCACACAGACGATCCACGGTGCGTGTTGCATCTAACGCCTCCTATTAGAGCCTAGCGCGGAATCAATTGAAAAATCTACTCCTTTAGCTCTGGCAGGTTTTCGTACAGGTCCAGTGCTTCGGGATTTGAAAGCGCATCCCGATTTAGCACGGGTTGGCTGTGGATGATATTTTTGACTGCCAACTCAACTTTTTTCATGTTGATGGTATAGGGAATATCGTCGATTCTGAGTATTTTTGCAGGCACGTGCCGCGGTGTGCAATGGGCGCGAATGCTCTTTTTTATCTGATTTGCCAGACCCTCTGTCAATTCGACCCCGGCATTGAGTTTAACAAAGAGTATCACGCGGACATCGCCCTGCCATTCCTGTCCGACCACGAGACTGTCGGCCACTTCTGACATGTTCTCCACGACGCTGTAGATCTCCGAGGTTCCGATGCGCACGCCCCCGGGGTTGAGGGTGGCATCTGACCTGCCGAACATGGTCACACCGCCCAGATCGTTGATTTCCACGAAATCCCCATGGCGCCAGACATTTGGATACACATCAAAATAGGCGCTGTGATATTTCTTGTTTTCCGGATCGTTCCAGAAATAGATGGGCATGGATGGGAACGCCGAGGTGCAGACGAGTTCCCCTTTCTGGTTGATCACAGGCGAGCCAGTATCGTCGAATGCGTGCACGTCCATGGCCAAGCACAGGCATTGCAGCTCCCCTTTGTACACCGGCCCGATGGGATTGCCCGCGGCAAAACAACCGTTTAGGTCGGTGCCCCCGGCTATGGACGACAGACATACATCTTCTTTCACATCTCGATATACATATTCAAAGCTCTCCTCAGACAGGGGCGAGCCAGTGGATAGAATCGTCCTGAGTGGTGCTAAATCGCAGATTTTACTTGGCTTTACGCCTTGTTTTTCAACCGCGTCGAGATACTTGGCGCTGGTGCCAAACACGGTTACCTTTTCGTCTTCAGCCAGCTGCCACAGGGCACTAGGTCCGGGATGAAACGGGGATCCGTCAAATAGGACAACCGTGGCCCCGAGGGCAAGAGAGGAGACCAGCCAGTTCCACATCATCCAACCGCAGGTGGTGAAGTAGAAAATATTATCGTCGCGGGTCAGGTCTGTATGCAGCTTGAGCTCTTTAATATGATGGATGAGGATGCCGCCGGCTGACTGTACCATGCACTTGGGCAGCCCTGTGGTGCCGGACGAATACATGATGTACAGCGGGTGGTCAAAGGGGAGCTGGGCGAACTGAATCTCGAGCCCTGTTTCTTTGGATATGAAATCTGAATAGTGCACACTGTTGGCTATGCCGGAAATATCAGCGCGTTCTTCAGTGTAGGGCACGACAACAACCCTGGGCTGACTCGGCAGGCCGGCCAGCACTTCCGATACCTTGTCGAGGGAGCTGAATTTCTTGCCATTGTAGGCATATCCATTGGCCACGAACAGCACCTTGGGATCGATTTGACCAAACCTATCCAAGACCCCTTTGGTGCCGAAATCAGGGGAACAGGACGACCAGATGGCGCCGATGCTGGTGGCGGCCAGCATGGCGACAATGGTTTGGGGCATATTGGGCATGTACCCCACGACCCGATCTCCAGCGCTGACACCCATTTCTCGAAGGGACATCGCCAGACGGGCAACTTGATCGTAGAGCTCGGCATAGGTGAGCCGCGTGGCCTGGTTCATGGCTTCTCCGCGGAACACGATGGCTGGGGCATCATCTCGAAAGCGCAACAGATTCTCAGCAAAATTGAGCTGCACGCCTTCAAACCACTTGGCACCGGGCATTTTCTTTTCATCGTCCACCACGCGGTGGTAGCCCTGTGAATGGATGATCCCGGCGAGATCCCACATTTCCTTCCAAAAGTCGGCAATATGCGAAATCGACCACCGGTGAAGCCCAGTATACTCGGAGAGTGCTTGGCCATAGGTGGTGTTGATGTGCTGTAAGAAACCGTACATATTGGTTTTTTTTGCCCGCTCAGGAGAAGGTGTCCAGATTGGATTTTTTGTCATGGCATACTCCTTTGTAGACGTCTTTTATGCAACAGATGCCCAATTGTCATGCTAGATGACTTCATCAATTGCAGATATTGCAGAAAGATTAAAATTATTCAATCGCGAGTCGTCACTTTAGCGGTATTTGTACCTGCTAGTGTTGCGTCTCTTTGTAACGCCGTTTAAGATGGGCACACCGTGAAAGACAAAACAAAACCACAAGCGAGGTAAGAATCATGCAGCGATACACAACATTGCTGGTATCAATGATTGCACTGCTCTTGGCCGGACCCTTGGCCTGCGGCCCTAAATGTCCGGAGATAAAGCAGGCAATGTCCGAGTCCGAGCTGGCCGAGGACGATGCCAATCGCGTGAATGCGTTTGTTGGCAGGCGAAAAGCAGTGATGCAGGAGGCCGGAGGGGGGGACAAGAACCCACTCGAAATGCAGCGCCTTAAGTTTTCGGTCACCGCGTACGAGCTCGCGATACAGATCCAAATCAGGATCATTGAGCTCGCCTCAAACAGCGACCTTTACCAGGAAAACTTGGATACAATTGATGAGGCCCGATGTTTCTTTGATGATATTCTCGCTGAAAAATTGATAAATAAGGAAGATGTCAGCGTCTCTGACCGGATTGGAAAGAAAATCCAAGAAAAACACGTGCTCTTTGGACGCCTCTTCAAAAATGAGGGCGCGCCGTCGAGCTATGAGCTCAAGGAGTTCTATGAAAAGGGCATCAAGCTGAAAAAGCCGGCAGCAGAAGAAGACGAAGATGACGAAGATGATGAGGACGAGGAGGAGGAGGAAGACGAGGGCGAAGGCGACGAAGATGATGAACTGGACGACGACTTTTAATAATTGCTGATGTATTTCTTATGGATATCAGCCTTTTCTAACTGACCTCGCTTGATCCTCCGGATAAGTCAGCTAAATTTTCCCTATGCAGCAAGTGACACTACCAGTGCCACCGCATGTCATCGCCCGGGTCATTCAAGTGGCCGCGGATCCCGATTCTACTGTGGGAGAGCTCGCCGACATCATCAAAATGGATGCTGTTCTATCAGCCCAGATCCTCAAGTCTGTCAACTCGCCCTATTACAGTCTCCGCCGCAAGCTCTCATCTGTGGAACGGGCTATATCCTTCATGGGGATTCGAGCGGTGCGCAACCTGGTGCTCTGCCTGGGCGTACAAGGCCTCGCGCCAGATAAATCAGATTACCCGATACAGCTATTTTGGGAGAGCTCACTTCGGCGGGCTGTGGCTGCCAAGTGTCTAGCCAGAAAACTCAAGCTTCCAGATGAGGAAGAGATCTTTACGCTCGGGTTGTGCCAGGACATGGGCGTTTTATTGTTGGTGCGCCAATCACCGGTTGAAAATGTCAGCGCATTTACCGACGTGGCCCGAGAATCCGCCAAAATCCGCATTGAGACAGAACGACAGTGGGGAAAATGTCACGACGAAATCAGCGCTGCATTGTTTGAGAGTTGGAAGTTTCCCCCTGAAGTCGTGGCGCCTGTGCGGTGGCACCACGAACCGGAAAACGCACCGGAAGAACACATAAAACGCACCCAAGTAGCGAGCAGCGCTGAAGCCATCGCCGACCTGCTGGAAGTGGAAGACAAGCAAAACGCCCTTAAAACCGCGGCCAGTTGTATCAAGGCGCTCGGCCTGGATACCGAAAGCCTCGGCGAGATCATGGACGAGGTCAGCGAATCTGTTACAGAAGCAGCGCAAATGCTGGAGATAAAGGTCGGTCCCCAGCCGAGCTACCAGGAAATTGCACAACAGGCGAGCCAAGGACTCCTCGCCCTCAATATGAGCTACCAGTCCCTGACCAAGGAGCTGCAAGATTCCCTGGACGAGCAGCAGCGCATGGCCGCACGTCTCAAGGAGCTCAACCAGGACTTGGAGAAGCGCGCACTTACTGACGATCTCACGGGCCTGCCGAATCGCCGGGCTTTCGACGAAGGTCTGACCCGGGAGATAGAGCGGGCAAAACGCCTGAATGCGCCCCTTTCGCTGATGATGCTGGATGTGGATTTCTTTAAAAAATTCAACGATACCCACGGCCACCAGGTGGGAGATCTCGTGCTAAAAGGCGTGGGCAAGACCATCCAAGAAAATGCCCGGTCCTGCGATTTACCAGCCCGCTACGGCGGAGAGGAATTCGCGATTATCCTACCTCATACGAACCTCGAAGGTGCGTTGATAGCAGCCGAACGGGTACGCGCCGCTGTTGAGACCCTGTGCATTGAGACTGATAAAGCCCGCCTAAAGGTAACCATCAGCATTGGCGTTGCCACGACAAAAGATCCAAACGAGTCCCGGGCCAATATCATGCTGCTGCGCCGCGCCGACGACGCCCTTTATGAGGCCAAAGAGGCCGGGCGCAATTGCGTTAAGGGCAGTTAAGTAATCCAAATACAACCTTGCTCAGTCAAGTCTAGTGCGTGTCCGGTAATTCATCCAGGATCGTCATTCCCGCGCAGGCGGGAATCTAGAATACGAAATAAATACAATAGGTTACACTGGTCCCCGCCTGCGCAGGGACGACGGAATCTTCAAAACACTGACCCCGCGAATACAACCACCTTTTTTCCCTTTTTCTTCTGAAATTGCAGCAACGCGGAACGAAATTTAGAACTCAAGCAATATTTATAACAGAAGTATTTTTTTCGATGTAATGCTAAACTCGCATGACGCAAGAGCTCGCGCAGAGCAAGGGTAAACCAAGGCCGACATTAAAAGGAGAAAAACCGTGGAAGAAAAAGCATTATCTGCCGGATTCATTTGGCTGTTGGTTTCGGTTTTGATGCCGGCCTGCAGCGACACAGCTGACGATGGTACCGATGTCGATTTGGATACGAGCGATGATACTGATACCGACTGGGATACCGACACGGATGTCCTTTGGCCCATGCCAGATTGGCCCACAGGCGATCCCACCGAGGCCGGCTTCGACGTCGAGATGCTCGAGGCAGCAACAGACTATTCGAAGAGCATCGGTGGACAATGCCTGCTGGTTATCCGCGACGGCAAGCTGGTTTGGGAGCAGTACTTCAATGACGGTGGGATAAATCACTCCCAGAAATCCTGGTCTATTGCCAAGTCGTTCACGTCAGCGCTCATCGGCATTGCGCTCGGCAAGGGCATGATTAATAGTGTGGACGAGCCAGCGGCCAACTACCTGCCCGAATGGCAGGACCAGGAAGACCTGGCACCGATTACGATTCGCCACCTCTTAAACATGGTGTCGGGCCTTAGGTTCAATCTCGAATGGGACAACCTGTGGACCGTGTTAACCTACGATATGACCGAGGAAGCGCTGGGTCTCCCCGCGGTCAATCCGCCCGATACGGTCTACCAGTACAGCAATCACGGCACCCAGGTACTCAATCCGATCCTCGAAAACGCATCTGGTATGGACCAGGAGGATTTTGCCTGGCAATACCTGTGGGGACCGCTCGGCTTCAACGATGACACCTACTGGTTCCGAGATGGCGCGGGCAATGTGACGGCGTATATGAACATCAACACGACCTGTCGGGATTTTGCCAGATTCGGCTACTTGTACCTGCACGGTGGTTTCTGGAACGGCGAGCAGATTGTCCCCAAGGCGTATGTCGAGGCATCACTGAAACCATCGAGCTCGGTTAACTCGGGACACAGCCACATGTGGTGGCTGAACGGATACACGCCCTATATCAACGCCACCCAGGAGCCATCAGACGGTATCATGTTTCCAGGGGTATGGACGGATCTCTTCGGCTGCAAAGGCGTTGGTCAGAACTTCATTGACGTCGTACCCAGCACCAACACCATCTATGTGCACATGCGACCCGCTCCCCACGCCCTGGTCAACATCCTTAGTACAAATATTATTGAAGTGCTTGAAAATCTATACAACGATGGAAAAGATAAGGAGCACTACGAATTGCTCAAACTCTTGTACCAAGCTGACTGATACAACCACAACGCGGAGAGTACCGAGACCCTATTCCTTGGGCAGGAGCTCGGTCCACGCTTCGAGCTTTTGCGTACCACCGATGGTGTCGACATAGTCCGGGTCGAGCATGTCATGGGTGGAAACCCCACCTGCAATGCCCAGTTCCCCTGTGATGGCGTTGGCCGCGTATACGGCAGCTAGGGTGGCGCTGCGCTCTGTGGCGAATTTTGCAGGCTCGTGGTGGAAGGCCACGACTTCTACAACAGCCTCGGGCAGGCCCCAAAGACTGAGCAGGTACGCCCCTACTTCTGCGTGGGAGGCCCCGAGTACCTCTACTTCGACCTGAGACAGGGGTATCTTCTCCTCTTGGGATGTTCGGATGACCTCGCCGTACTTCTCACCCAAGTTCGCGGCAAAGATGAGTTTGCCGCAGTCGTGAAGCAGCCCGGCCGAAAGGGCGTCGTCTGCATCCTGTTTGTCTGCTTTTTCAGTCTTGAGGATTTGTTGACTGAGCCGTCCGACAGACGCGCTGTGGCGCCACACCGCGTCTAGGGAGAACTCCTTGGGCATGGCGCCCTCATCCACGTTGGTAAAGACACCGCTCATGAGCACCAGGGAAGTGACGTTTTCCAAACCCAGCAGACTGACCGCCGTGGTCGGGTTGGAGATGGTTCGGGGCACGCCAAAGTAGGCCGAGTTGACCAGTTGCAGCATCTTTGCCGTCATGCCCATATCCTGCTCCATGAGCGCGGCCACCTTTCGAATGGAAGGCTCATCATTGCGCAGCTCCTTCACCAGGGAGGTATAAATCTCGGGCAGGCTGGGAAGGTTTTTCATCTCTGCGACAAAGGACAGGCGCTCGTCGCTCATGAGCTCTTTGAGGGCACATGCCCGTGCAACCGTCATGCGGAGGGTTTCCGCGTCACAGGGTTTGGCCAGGTACTGATGGCTCGGCTCGATGGAGCGAAGCACCTCTGCCTTATCTGCTTGCCCGGATAGCACGATGCGCACCGTGGCTGGATACTTGGCCGCCACTTCGGTGAGCAACGTAGCACCGTCCACGCCGGGCATCCGCATATCAGCCACGACCACATCAAACGCCTGCTCGTTCAATAGATCGAGTGCCTTTTGGCCGCCATCGATAAATTGCATTTCCCACTGATCTCTAAGGCCCCTGAGCATGCGCTTGAGACCGTGAAGAACTTTCGGTTCATCGTCGACAAAGAGTACCTGTTTCTTCATGTTACCCCCAGACTGGCGTGCACTTAACTCCAACACAGCTGCTTCAAAGTACACTTATCCTATATGTTCCCTTGTCTTACAAGCACACTGTATCTAATTTAGCGTAGCACTTCCACGATACCTGTTCCACCATAGAAATTTCAAAGGGTCCGGAGCGGATAGATATCGGGACTCAAGCGCGCCGCTCCGCGTCAAACGGGATTGTGAGGCGGTAGACGCCCTCTTGGAGTTTTGCCGAGGCAGGCAGGCCGACTTTTTCGATGACCTTCATCATGCCCTTGTTCGAGGCCAGTACATCTGCGGTAAACCCTTTGATGCCCCGCTCTTTTGCCAGTTTGATGAGCATTTGAAGCATAAAGGACGCCAGGCCGCGTCCTTGAAATCGCTCGTCCACCACAAACGCCATGTCGGCAAAGGGGCGGTTGATGTCCTTGACAAACCTGCCCTCGGCAATGATGCTGTCGTCCATTAAACCCACAATGGACAAGGTGTCCCGGTAGTCCACGTTCACATACGCCTGCATTTTGGCGTGGGGCATGGTCTTAATCGGACTGAAGTAACGATAGTACACTGTTTCGTTAGAAAACCTGTAGAACAGTTGGCGCATGTCCTCTTCGTCAGAGGGTTTGATAGCGCGAAAACGAACGGTAAGGCCATTGCCAAAGTCGTGCTTGTGCTCGATCTCTGCTGGATAGAACAGGGCGGAATCGCTGAGGAAAATCTGATCCGAGTAGAGGATGTTTTTCTTTTTTGCGTTTTCTACAAGGGACAGGCGATCGTCTGGATGGGCAATATCGATGAGGGCTTGGGCCCGCTCCCTAACCGTGCGTCCCCTGAGCCGGGCGACGCCGTATTCCGTTGCGACCATGTCCACAGGGGCCCTGAGACCCAGAATATTGGGCTCGTCTGATGCAGAAATGAGGATGTTGGGATCTCCGGATCGGTTGCGGCTGGTCAAGGCGACGATGGTGCGGCCGCCAGGGGATATTTCTGCCCCGTTGAAAAAATCAACCGCCTCCCCTGGGCCGGCGCCCATGTTGCTGTGATCAAAATGCAATGCGATCTGACCAGAGAGGTCGATCTTTCTGGCCGGCACGATAGGGACAAAACGCCGGTTGCGGCCGATTTCCAGGGGACTGAACACCTTGTCAATGCCCTGAAACTCGACGAGTGGGTTGTGGTTTAACCAACTCATGAGCTCCTTTGAGCCAATGGCATAGGAGACCAGGGATTTACCCTTGAACACGTTCTTGTAGCGGTTGGTGACAGCACCGCTCTTGACCAGGTCCATCATGGGGTCCGTGAAAAACGGGGAGTGAATGCCCAGGTGTTGCTTGTCCTTGAGATGCTTGGCCAGTCCTTCGAACAGCGGCCCCATGGAGAGCGCGAGGCAGTCCCTATCATCGATAACCGAAGCTACATTGGCCGCGAGCTTGTCGAAGATATCTGTCAACGGCCATCGATCGAGGTAGTAGGGGGGCTCCTTAGAGCGGATGAACATGTCGAATTCAGAGATCGGAACCGCGGTATCCCCGATGGTAAAGGGGATATGGGGATTGATCTCGCCGACCACCAGGGACGCCTGCTCCATGGCTTGCCGGGCCGCGTCCACGGCAATGCCCAGGCTCGCATACCCGGCTTGACTGGGGGGCGTGATCTGAACGATTGCCACATCGATGGGAATGCGGCCAGAGGAAATAAGGCGGGGAATGCTGGAGAATCGACTCGGTATGAGATCCACGCGCCCCTCGCTAATGGCCTGGCTGACGACCCAGCCGGAGAAAAAGGTCTTTAGTCGGTATCTCTGAACTGTCAGTTCTTTTAGAGAAAAGGCATCGCCCAGGCTGACGAGTTGGATCAGGGTGAGATCATCGAGGTTTTTGTCCTGGCAGGCCATGAGGTGGCGCACCAGGGTTCTCGGCTCAGCCGCGCCAGTACCTAAAAAAATGCTCATGCCAGGTTCGATCCGGGCCAGCACATCCTCTGGTGAGCTCAACGTCACGCGGGTCGATTTGTCTTCTGTTCGAAACATGCGCACCTCAATCCATGGTTGAAGGAATCGCGTCAAACAAATTTTACCAAATTATGCGTTACTTCAGCCTATAATGCCCTAAAAATTGCAAGGAGGCATCCCATGACGTTGATGGAAATGACGATGATACCCTTGGACAAAGGGGAGAGCTTTTCAAAGTTCGTTGCCGGCACCCTTGAAATTATCGACAACAGCGGTCTCGACTACGTGCTCACGCCCATGGGCACCATCGTGGAGGGGGAGTGGTCAGATCTGCTCGCCCTGGTCGATAACTGCTTCAATAACCTTAAAAAAGACGCGAACCGAATCAGTCTGACCGTCAAATTTGACTACAGAAAGGGAAAGACCAACCGCCTCAAAACAAAGGTGGAAAGCGTCCAGCAAAAACTAGGGCGCACTTTGAGGACCGTCTGAGACCCTAGTGTTCTGTCCAGTCTTCGATGTCGGGCAAAATACCTCCCCCTTTGGCAAAGGGCAATGGCATTCGGTTAAGGGCAAATGTCGCGATTTTTGCTATTTTTATGCCGGGTAAAGGATCTCCCCCTTGAAAAAGGGGGTTAGGGGGA
>JAAUYD010059593.1_pt1 | contig 40469 bp, 42 predicted proteins | sample 7278101 | NCBI WGS metagenome assembly JAAUYD01 (sample SAMN14350128, study PRJNA611818) | marine sediment metagenome | isolation source: surface marine sediment (0.6m) | place: French Polynesia: Moorea | collected 2018-08
CTTGCCATAACGTACCGCATGCCGGCTTCTGTGATCGGCGTCATGATGCTTACCTTGCTGCTTGGCACAATTAGCCTGAGTTTGCTGGGCTCGATTGGCGCGGCCCTGACGGTAGGGCTGCATCGAGGTACGGCACTGCTGAGCCTGCTGATCCTGCCGCTGGCAATGCCGATCATGATTCTCGGCGCCAACGCCGTATCGCTGGCGGCCAGCAACGACGTTTACACAACCGGTATCTGGGCGCTCGGCGCCTACGCCATTGCTTCGCTCAGTCTTGCGCCTTATGCAACGGCTGCCGCATTACGAATCAGTAACGAGTAGAATTTCGGACCTATGTGGACCTGGTTTCATAAGTTGGCGTCACCGCCGCATTTCTATAGGACGGCCGCGATCCTGGCGCCGTGGTTTGCCGTGCCCGGACTGGCGCTTATCGCCTGGGGCGCGTGGCAGGGCCTGTTTGTCGTCCCGATGGACTACCAGCAGGGCGATGCGTTTCGCATCATCTACGTGCACGTGCCGTCAGCCTATCTCTCGCTCATGGCCTACATGATCATGGCGACCGCCGGCGCAATCGGCCTGATCTGGCGGATGAAGCTGTCGCACGCAGTCGCAGCGTCAGCGGCACCGATTGGTGCGGCGTTCACGTTTCTCGCGCTGGCCACGGGTTCCATCTGGGGACGGCCGATGTGGGGCACGTGGTGGGAATGGGGTGACCCGCGCATGATGTCGGAGCTCATCCTGTTGTTCCTGTACTTCGGCTACATGGCATTGCGGGCTTCTATCGATGACACGGCCAAGGCCGACAAAGCCAGCGCGGTGCTCGCGCTCGTCGGCATTGTCAATGTCGTCATCGTGCACTTCTCGGTGGAGTGGTGGAGTTCCCTCCACCAGGGACAGACGGTATTCAAGCAAGGGACGATGGACGCCGATATGAAGACGGCGCTGCTGGTCATGATTCTCGGTTTCACGCTGTTGTTTGGCGCGATGCTGCTGCGGCGTATACGTACAGAGGTGCTGTACAGGGAGCGCCGCACACGCTGGGTGCGCGAAATGATCCTGTCGCCCAAAGGAGGCAGCTGATGGACGGTTTGGCGATGGGCGGTTACGGCGCCTACGTATGGAGTTGCTTCGGGTTGACCCTTCTAATCATCGTATTTTCCGAATGGCGCGCACGAATCAGGCACAAGCGTGTCTACCGCGATATCGAAGTGCGCCTCAAGGCGCTTGAGGAACGTGAATGAAACCAAGACAGCAACGCATGTTGGCCATCGGACTGGCCGCGCTCGGCATTGCCATTGCTGCAGGACTGACGCTCCGTGCCTTCGAAGACAACATGATGTTCTTCGTGGAGGTCTCGGATGTCGTGGCCGGCAATTATCCGAGTGAACGCAATTTCCGTATCGGCGGCCTAGTTGTCGGCGGCAGTGTGCAACGAGAGGAAGGCTCTCTCGATGTGAGTTTCGAGGTCACGGACACGGCCTGCACGATGCCGGTCGTCTACTCGGGTGTACTGCCGGATCTGTTCCGAGAAGGGCAGGGCGTCGTGGCTCACGGGCGTATCGAGGACGACGGCGTGTTCGTCGCCGACAAGATCCTCGCCAAGCACGACGAGAATTACATGGCGCCGGAAGTGGCCGAATCCCTGTCCAAGCACCAGCAGGACATACAGGCGGCCGTCGCCCGCGGGGCCGAGGGGTGCAATCCCGATGATTCCTGAGATCGGCCAATTCGCAATGATCCTGGCCCTCGCGCTCGCTGTTATTCAGGCGGCGGTTCCTCTCGTGGGTGCGTACCGTGACGACGTGGCGATGATGGGCGTGGCGCGCTCTGCAGCGACCGGGCAATTCGTTTTCGTCGCAATCGCTTTCGGCTGTCTGACGTACGCGTTTCTGACCGACGACTTTTCAGTGCTCTACGTCGCGAATCACTCGCAGCTGTCCCTCCCGACGATCTACAAGATATCGGCGGTCTGGGGCGCGCACGAAGGATCGCTGTTGATGTGGGTGCTGGTCCTCGCCGGCTGGACGCTTGCAGTCGCCCGGTTCAGCGCGGGCGTCCCGGAAGTTTTCGCGGCGCGAGTCCTCGGCGTGCTGGGCTTTCTGTCAATCGGTTTCCTGGCCTTCATGGTCCTGACGTCGAACCCGTTCGAGCGGCTGATACCGGCGGCGGTCGACGGCGCGGATCTCAATCCCCTGCTTCAGGACCCGGGACTCGCCATTCACCCGCCGTTGTTGTACATCGGCTACGTCGGCTTTTCCGTTGCGTTCGCCTTTGCTATTGCCGCCATGCTCAGCGGCGATCTCGACCGGTCATGGGCGAAGTGGACGCGACCCTGGACGACCGTAGCCTGGCTGTTCCTCACACTCGGAATCGCGCTCGGTAGCTGGTGGGCCTACTACGAACTCGGCTGGGGCGGGTGGTGGTTCTGGGATGCCGTCGAGAATGCCTCATTCATGCCCTGGCTGATCGGTACGGCGTTGATGCACTCGTTGGCGGTGACCGAAAAGCGCGGGCTGTTCAAGAGCTGGACGTTGCTGCTCGCGATCACGGCGTTTTCACTCAGCTTGCTTGGCACGTTCCTCGTACGTTCCGGCATTCTCGTGTCCGTGCACGCGTTCGCGACGGATCCTACGCGCGGCTTTTTTATCCTTGCGTTTCTTGGCGTTGTCGTTGTCGGTGCGCTGGTGTTATACGCATGGCGCGCGCCGTCGCTCGATTCGGACGCCGGATTCGCGCTGCTCTCGCGCGAGACGTTTCTCCTGCTGAACAACGTTCTGCTCGTCATTGCGACGGCGATCGTACTGTACGGCACACTCTCGCCGCTCATCTACCAGATGATGGACTGGGGCAAGATCTCGATCGGCGAGCCGTGGTTCAACTTCGCATTCCTGATTCCGACGGTACCGCTGATCATCCTGCTCGGCATGGGCATGCACGCGGCGTGGCGAACCCAGCCGACCGGTACGTGGCTCGATGTCCTAAAGTTGCCTGCCATAATCGGCGTCGTCCTCGGCGTTATCGTCCCGCTTTTCGTGTACGGCCGCATCAGCGTGATGCTCGCGGTTGGGTGTATCGCCGCATTCTGGATCCTCGTCTCGTCCCTGGTTCCGGTCATCCGCTCGTTGCGTCGCGAGAAAGGCGCGGCAGGCATTACGCGCTCGATGCTCGGAATGACGGTTGCGCATTTCGGCATGGGCATGTTCGTGCTCGGGGTGACCGTCGTGTCGGCGTTCGGTGTCGAGTCGGACCGCGCCCTGTCGCCGGGAACGTCGACGGAGGTCGCCGGGTTCGAGTTCGAAATGCGTGAGCTTCGCAATGTCACCGGGCCGAACTACACGGCCATCGAGGCCGTCGTCGATATTCGCAAGGACGGCCAGTTCGTTGACACTGTGAGGCCGCAGAAACGGCAATACCTCGTGCAGACGAGCCCGATGACCGAAGCCGGCATCAGGGCCGGGCTCGACAAGGATCTTTTCGTAGCCCTTGGTGATCAGCTCGGCAACAATGCCTGGAGCGTTCGAATCCAGTACAAACCACTCATACGGTTGATCTGGCTGGGCAGTCTGATCATGGCCCTCGGCGGCCTGATTGCGATCAGCGACCGGCGGTATCGCGTCAACGTACGTGAGAAGAGCAAGGCTCCAAAAGCTCAGGAGGCGGCTGCATGAATCGTTTCATCTGGCCGCTGGTGATCGTCGTCGGCCTGATCGTGTTCCTCGTCATGGGGCTTCGCCACGGCGATCCTCGCGCTTTGCCGTCACCGTTCATCGGCAAGCAGGCACCGGAATTCGAGCTGCCGACATTGAAGAATCCCGAGGTCACGATCGGAACCTCAAATTTCGCGGGTGAGTACACGCTCGTCAATGTTTGGGCGACCTGGTGCGTCATGTGTCGCGCTGAGCACGGCTTCCTGATGGACCTCGCCGCCAGCAAGACGATCCCGATTTACGGCCTCAACTGGCGGGATTCGCGCCCGGACGCGATCCGCTGGCTTGGCGAACTTGGAGATCCGTACATTGCCTCGGCCTACGATCCGCAAAACCGGGTTGGCATGGACTGGGGGGTGTATGGCGCGCCCGAATCATTCCTGCTGGACCCCGCAGGCACGGTCGTCTACAAACACCTGGGGCCGTTGGACCCGGCAATCTGGGAGCGGGAGTTTCTGTCACGCATGCAAGGGGCAAATCCGTGAGACGCGGTATCGTTACGATTTTTGCAGCGCTTATGGTGCTCCCGGCATTTGCCATCGACCAGGGCGAGATCTTCGACGATTCCGACTTGCAGGCGCGCTACGAACAACTGATTTCCGAGGTCCGTTGCCTGCAGTGCCAGAACCAGAGCATCAAGGATTCCAACGTCACGCTGGCGGCTGACCTGCGACGCGAGATCGCGCGCATGATCGAAGAAGGTCAGACTGACGCCGAAATTGCCGATTTCCTCGTCACGCGATATGGCGAATTCGTGCTTTATCGGCCGCGTATGTCCGGCAAGACGCTGATGGTCTGGATCGCACCTTTCCTTCTCGCGCTCATCGGGCTTGTCGGGATAGTTCGCGTCATTCGGCATCGGGCTTCGCTGCCCATCGAGGACGACGCCAGAGAAGGAAGCGCTGAGTGATATTTTGGGTCGTCGTTGTCCTGTTGAGCCTGCTGGCCATCGGATTCGCCGTCTGGCCCCTGTGGCGCAGCGCCCGCCGCCTGTCGCCGCTCGTTGCCACAATCATCGTCTTTACGGTCGCATTGTCCATCGGTATGTACGATGCCGTCGGACGTCCGGGCGTACCGTCCGGCCGGAGCATCGCGGAGAACGGCAACCTGCCGCCTATGGACGACGTCATTGCCTCCCTCGAGGCGCGCCTCGCCGAAGATCCGGACGACCTGAGCGGCTGGAATATGCTTGGCCGAACATACTCGACCATGCGCAACTACGAGGCGGCGGCCGAAACCTACGAGAAGATCATGGAACTCGAAGGCGCGCAGAATGCCCAAACCATGGTCGATCTGGCCATCGCAATTATCAATCGCGACCAGTCGCCAATCGAAGGCCGCACGGCCAGCCTGATCGAGAATGCGCTGGCGCTCGATCCGAGCAACCAGGCGGCCCTGTTCTACGCGGGTGTCGCGTCGGCCAACCGCGGCGATCTCGATACTGCGGCCACTCGCTGGGAAATACTGCTCGGGCTCAATCCGCCGCCCGAGGTCCGAAGTATTCTGGAGCAAAACATCGCTATCTGGCGCGGTGAGGCTGCGCCGGCCGTGGCCGCCGAACCGTCAGCAGGAACCGTTGAACCGGAACCCGAGGCCGCCGATGATGCGATCGTTTCCGCGAGGATCTCGCTGTCCGAGGAGGCGATGGCGGCAATCACGCAAAACGCGAGCGTTTTCATCATTGCGCGCGACCCCGCAGCGCCAACTCCACCGATCGCGGTGGTGCGCCGCATGCTGACCGATCTCCCGGCCGTCGTTTCGCTGTCAGATGCGCAGTCGATGGTCGCCGGCCGCAACCTGTCCGCGTTCGCCGAGATCGAGTTACTGGCCAGGGTCTCACTGTCAGGAGGTCCTGCAGCCCAGTCGGGTGACTGGTTCGGCTCGATGCTTGTTCGACCGGCCGAAAGCGGCTCGGTAATGCTGACGATCGACCGGCAAGTTCCCTGAATCGTTGGCTGATCTAGAGAATCCGTCGTCAGGAGAGACGTGATGTCACTTCCCGAATCCCTCATCGGCAAACTGCGGCTGCCGCTCATTGGCGCGCCGATGTTCATTGTGTCGAATCCGAAGCTTGTCGCTGCCCAGTGCAAGGCCGGAATCGTCGGGTCGTTTCCGGCGCTTAACGCGCGGCCGCAGGAACAGCTGGTCGACTGGATTCGGGAGATCAAGGACGAGATCGCGTCACACGCCGAGGCGAATCCGGAGGACCCGGTCGCGCCGTTCGCCGTCAACCAGATCGCCCATCCGAGCAACAAACGTCTCCTGGCCGACATGGAAGTGTGCGTTGCCGAGGACGTGCCCATTATCATCACGAGCCTCAATCCACCCCGCGACATCGTCAAGGCGGTTCACGACTACGGAGGCCTGGTGTTTCACGACATCATCAGTATTCGGCATGCGCGCAAGGCTATGGAGCAGGGCGTCGACGGGATCATCGCCGTCTGCGCAGGCGCGGGCGGCCACGCGGGCCCGCTGAGCCCGTTCGCGCTGATCGGGGAGATTCGCAGGGAGTTCGATGGTTGCCTGATTCTCTCAGGGTGTATTTCGCGTGGCGACGATGTACTCGCGGCCACGGCGATGGGCGCGGATCTTGCGTACAGCGGCACGCGGTTCATCGCGAGCGAAGAAGCCCGCGCGCTGCCGGACTACAAGCAGATGGTCGTCGACAGCAAAGCGGCGGATATCGTCTACTCGTCGCTGTTCACGGGAATTCGCGGCAACTACCTGGCCGGCAGCATTCGCAAAAGCGGCCTGGACCCCGACGATCTTGCGGACGGCAGCAAGGAGGACATGGACTTCAGCAAGGGCAGCGACATCGAAGCGAAAGTCTGGAAGGATATCTGGGGTGCGGGGCAGGGTGTTGGCAACGTCGACGACGTTCTTCCGGCCAGGGACATCGTACTGCGCATGGAGCACGAGTACCGCGACGCGCTAGCCCGCGTGACCGCGGCCTGACGTGCAGGGAATTCTCTGGTCGTATTTTTTCGTCGCCGTCGGCGGTGCGCTCGGCGCCATGGCGCGATTTGCGATGAACGTCTTTCTGCAACGTGACGTCGCTTTCCCGTGGGGCACGCTTGGCGCCAACCTGCTTGGCTGTCTGGTCATGGGCATGATCGCGCATCTGATTGCGCACTCGTCCTGGTTCAACGATGCCGGCATCATCCCCGACCAGTACCGCCTGTTGTTCGCCATCGGTTTCTGCGGCAGTTTCACGACGCTGTCAACGATGGTGATGGAACTCAACACGATGCTGCAGCGCAACGAACTTTTCTACTCTTTCACCTACCTGTTCAGCACGCTCGTGGGCGGGTTTGCGTGCTTTTATCTCGGCTTCGCTATTGTGCGCTCGCTTCGAGCAGCGCTGTAAGCCGTTCCAGCCATTCCTCGTGCTCGGGCTTCATCAGAACCGAGCGCAGACACGTGACCGTTTCGCAGTCACCTTCTATACGCGGCGCATAGTGCCTGACGAGATCGACGGGTAACTCGATCAGCGCAAGATGAAGCTCGCGCGATGCCGCATTCTCGAAGACTTCGCGAGCGCGCACGGAGGCTTGTGACGTCGTCGGCGCGTTGACCGCGTAGACGACGATATCGAGTTCGGGCGGCATCATGGGCGTGAACGAGCTGCTGTTGTGCAGATCGTGCCAGAACGTGCGTGCAGCACGCAGCGACTTGTCGAGGCCCTGCGCAAACTCGCCGTTTCGTTCGAGCGGCAGCAGTCTTTGCGTTGCCCACAGCGCGACCGCCGAGGCACCAGGGCGAGAGCATTCGAGGCTGATTTCGCCGAGGTGGAGGTCCGCCGAGCTGAAATACGTATACGGCGAACCGTGTTTGTACAGGGCGCCCACGGACGGGTCGCGGAACAGTATGCAGCCGCAGCCGTAAGGCTGGAGACCGTGTTTGTGCGGATCGATGACAATCGAATCTACGTGCGTCAGCGCGCCGTACTGAGCGCGGCTTTCCGCATCGAGCACGCTGCTAAGACCGAAGTATCCGCCGTATGCTGCATCAGCATGTACGCGAAATTCATGCGTTTCACGGAGCTTGAGGATCTCGGTGACCGGATCGATCGCGCCCAGTCCCGTGTTGCCAACGGTGACGACCACGGTTCCCACGTCGCCGGCATCGAGCAGTCCCTCGACCTCGTCCACGCGCATGCGTCCGTAAGCATCGGTCGGCACAGGCGTGAAAGGAATGCCGAGCACCTCGGTGATTCTGCCGTGCGTGTAATGCGCCTGGTCCGATGCGATCACACGCTTGCCGGGGTGCAGGCGGCCGGCAACCCACAGGGCTTCGAGATTGGCCATCGTTCCGCCGCCCGCCAGGTGGCCGAGCGGGCCATCCCAGCCGAACATGCGGCCGAGTTCGACGATGCAGTCCTTTTCCATTGCCGAACTGGCGCGACCGCCGTCGAGCGCGTGGTTGTTCGGATTCACCCACAGGGACAGCGCATAGGCGAGTCTAGCGACAGGGTGAGGTGGCTTCAGCATCTGGCCCGCATACTGCGGGTGGTAGTACGGGTAGTTGTCCTGCATCCGCGCGGCCGTCTCGACGATAACCTCGAGTACCTCCTCAACGTCGAACTCGGGATCGAAATCCGGCAGATCCCTGTAGCCCGCATCCAGCGTCTCAAGCGCGGCAATAAGGAGTTCGACTTCCCGGCGATTGATCATGCGCTTTCCTGTTTCGTAGGCCGCGCAGCTTACCGTAAACTTGCCCCATGGACCTGATTGCACTGGCAGTGCCGTTTTTTTTGCTTGCCATCATCATCGAACTCGTCGTCGACTGGCGGCGTGGCACCCACCATTTTCGCCCGAATGACGCGATCAACAGCATCAGTGCGGGCATGCTCGATACGACGATCGGCTATTTCACCAAGTTCCTGCCGCTGCTGGCGTGGGGCTACGTTCTGCAGAACTTCGCGCTCATCGAACTGCCGCTGGCCTGGTTCGATCTGTCGCCACGCGGCATCGGTCTCTGGATCATTGCGGCGATTGCCTGGGATTTCATGTACTACTGGTTCCATCGCTTCAGCCATGAGATATCGATACTCTGGGCGGCACACGCCGTGCATCACCAGAGTGAGGATTACAACCTGTCGACCGCGTTGCGGCAGACCAGCACGGGCTTCCTGTTTGGCTGGATCTTCTACCTGCCGCTCTTCGTCATCGGTTTTCCGCTCGAAGTGCTTCTGGCCGTCAATGCGATCAATCTGATTTACCAGTTTTGGGTTCACACCCAGCACATCCGGCGCATCGGGCCCTTCGAGGCGGTGTTGATGACGCCGTCGCATCATCGGGTTCACCACGCACAGAACGAGCGTTACATCGACAAGAATTACGGCGGCATGTTCATCATCTGGGACCGGCTGTTCGGCACCTACGAGCCGGAGCACGACGATGAGCCCGTCGTGTTCGGTGTGCGCAAGCCCCTGGCCAGCTGGAACCCTTTCTGGGCGAATTTCCAGGTCTACGACTACCTCCTGTTCGACGCGCGCAAGGCAAAGCGCTGGCGCGACAAGCTCGGCATCTGGTTCCGGCGCACGGGCTGGCGGCCCGATGATGTCGAGGCTCGCTTCCCGAAGCATCGCACGGACCTCGCAAGCTTCCACAAGTTCGACCCGGCCGTGCCGGCGAGCATTCGCCGATATACGGTCGCCCAGTTCATCGTCGCGATCGTAGCGGTCATGTGGATCGGCAAGCTCTACGCAGACGGTCAGAGCGTCATTGTGCCGTGCGCGGCGCTCTGGACCCTGCTGCTGACGCTCGGTTTCCTCAACGAAGGCCGCCAGACTGCCCGCAAACTGGAGATCGCACGGCTCCTGGTTGTCGTGCCGACGGTTATCCTGTTCTTGCAACAGACCGGCATACTCGTGTCGCCGGCTGTACTCGTTGGCTCGGTCTTCTACATGATCGGGTCCGTCCTTTGGCTCACGTTTGCGCCGAAGGAAACAAGAAAAGTACTTATAAATTAGATGTTAACTGAATAATATTAAACTGAAATTTATGACGAAACGAGTGCGAATTCAGAGCGGGGCGCCCTGGGAGCGTCGCGTCGGCTATTGCCGTGCTATCCGGAGCGGGCCGCACGTCGCGGTCTCCGGAACGGCACCGGTCGGTGAGGACGGTTGCGTGGTCGGTGTCGGCGATGCCTATGCCCAGGCGAAGCGATGCATCGAAATCATCGAAAGGGCACTCGCCGAGGCCGGGGCGCAGCTGTCGGACGTTGTGCGCACACGCATGTTCGTGACCGATATCAGTCAATGGGAGGCCATCGGCCGGGCGCACGGCGAGGCGTTCGGCGATACACGACCGGCGACGAGCATGGTTGAAGTCAAAGCACTCATCGACCCCGAGATGGTCGTGGAAATCGAAGCTGACGCTATCGTCGGCGATTGAGCAGAGTGCCGGCGCGTCGCACCACCGTATCGGCCGGAGAAGCGAGGCGGATCGCCATGGCCGCCCAGGGTTTCGGCCGGCCACGCCCGACGAGGCCCAACGACGCCCGGCACTTCCGTCGGGCGATGCACGCCGTTCGCGTCCTGCAGCTCGACTTCGTTAACGTCCTTCTGCCGGCGCATTTCCTGATCCTGTGGTCGCGGCTCGGCGCCTATGACCGCCGCAGGTGCGAGCGATTTCTCTACGATTCGCGCGAGTACACTGAGCAGTGGGCGCACGAGGCGTCGATTGTCCGAACCGCGGACTGGCCGCTCCTGGCACATCGGCGGCGAGCCTGGCGGCCCTGGAAACGTAACCCGCTCGAGTCGCTGCCCGATCCCGAGGCCTATCTCGGGGACATCCTCGAGCAGGTACGCGCGAGTGGCCCCGTGACGGCCAACGACGTTCCAGAGGCGCCGGGCCCGAAACGCAAACCGGGCGAATGGCATCGCCCCATACAGCGCTGGGCCCTGGAGCACCATTTCGGCAGAGGCATGCTCGGCGTGCGGCGTCGCCTGAGTAACTTCCAGCGCGTCTACGATCTGCCCGAACGACTGATCGATGACGAGCACCGTGACAAGACCGTCAGTGAGCATGACGCGCAGCGGGCGTTGCTGCGCCAGTCGGCCGCGTCGCTCGGTATAGCGACATTGCGGGACCTCGCGGATTACTACCGTATGTCGCCGCGCACTGCGGCGCCCCGGCTGGCCGAACTGGTTGAGGACGAGGTGCTCACGCCGGTTAGCGTCGAGGGTTGGCGGGACCAGGGGTACCTCTATCGAGGCGCATCGTCTCCGCGATCCATTGCAGGTGCATCGCTGTTATCGCCTTTCGATCCTCTGGTCTGGTATCGGCCGCGCGCGGAGCGCCTGTTCGGCTTCGAATACCGTATCGAGATCTATGTGCCCGCGGCCAAGCGCCGCTGGGGTTATTACGTGCTGCCATTCCGGGTTGGCGACCGCATCGTCGCGCGCGTCGATCTCAAGGCGGACCGCAAGGCGGGCAGCTTGCTCGTGCAAAACCTGCACTTCGAGACAGGCGTCGATGAGCAGGAAGCCATGGAGGCTTTGAGGGCCGAACTGGACTACCTGGCTTCCTGGCTCGGTTTGGACGCTGTCGTTTACTGCTGAGCTTCGTCGCGGTCCTTGTGGCGCGAGCGGCGCTGTTCGCTGCGTTTGCGGTGTTTCTCGCGTGCGGCCGCGCGTTCCTCGTCGGACATCGAGTTTGCGTTGCGCTGCATACGTTCGCGTGCCGTCCGGCGCTCTTCGTCCGACATTGCCTCCCAACGGGCGCGGCGCTCGTCACGCAAAGCTTGCCGTTCCTCGTCCGACATGGCGTCACGCTTGGCCCGGAGTTGCTCACGCAGAGCATTGCGCTCGTCGTCGGAGAGGCTTTCGATATATTCGCGGCGCTCGTCCGGCGTCATCGTGGCAAGCTCGTCGGCCTCCTCGGCGAAGGCCGGAAGAGTCATCGTGATCAGGGCTGCGGCAAGGACAAAACGAGATATCTGCATTGGTGTCTCCTCAGTTGTCGTATGTTACGTAACGCCGCGGACCGGTAGGCGTTGACACGGTTCTGTGGAACACTACGCCCATGCTAAGAATCGCGACACTGCTTGCCGCTTCGGCGCTACTGATCGTCGGATGCTCATCGACACCGCCGCTGGAGAGCAAATCCGCCGCCAATACGGGCTTGGTTGACCTGTCCGGAGACTGGGCTCTGCGAGGCGGCGAAAAAGCGTCGCGACCGCCGGTGGCCGACGGGGACCAGCCGATCTGGATTCCGAAACGCACGTCGCAGCGGCAGCAGCAGCAGCGGCAACCACGGCAACAGCGCCCGAGGCGATCAGACGCCACAGCGGTCGGCGTCTTTCTCGAGACAGGTCGGGCGATCAGCATCACCCAGACTGAGCATGGCCTGTTCATCAGCTTCGACCGGGCAGTCGTCGAGGAGTACACCTTCGGCGAGAACCGGCTTGTGTCCGTCGGACCTATCGAGGCCCAGCGCGTCTCCGGCTGGGAGGGCAACGCGTTCGTCGTCGAGACGCTGGACGAAGACGGAGCCCGACTCAGGGAGTCCTGGTCGCTGATGAACGGAGGCGAGGAACTGGTCCGGCGCATCGCTGTTACACGTGGCGAGACGGAGGAATTCTCGATGGAGCAGCTGTTCGACCGGAACTAAGGGGGCAGTGGCTCGTCAGTCAGCCCGGCGGGAAGGAAAGGCCTTCCTCGGAGCCACCGCCCTGGGGAACGTTCGGGTTGGTCCGGCATTGCCGCACCTATACCTTGCGTTTCAAGGTATAGTTTACATACCTAGAACCACAAAGTAAGTCTTGTCATACCTTTTAGTTCGAGGTATTCTGGGTCGATGGCGAAAAGCAACCCTCCGTTCATGAGCGGCGTTCCTGAGCTGCTACTGTTGCGGCTCCTCGAAACGCGCGAGATGTACGGCTACGAGCTGGTGCGGTCGATTCGCGAAGCAACGGGTGAGGCCATCTCGCTGGGCGAGGGTGTCATCTATCCGGTGCTGCATGGGCTGGAGCGCAATGGCTCCCTCAGATCAAAACGGAAACCCGTCGCCGGCCGCACCCGCGTTTACTATGCATTGACGAAGAAAGGGCGGGATCGCCTGGCGCAGCTGCAGGGCGACTGGCAGCGCATCCAGACCGGTATCGCCAATGCACTGGAGAGCCCCGGCCATGCGTGAACCCGAATTCCGCGTTCTCGCCGAACGACTGATCGATGCAGGAATCGCTCCTAAACACGTGCATCGCACGGTCAACGAGATGCGTGATCACTACGAGGACCTTGTCGAAGCGGGTCTGGAGCAGGGCCTCGAGCGCGCGATGGCTCAAGAGCAGGCGATGCGGCAGCTCGGCCAATTTGACGACTTCGTGCACGAAATGGCTCTGCACCCGGAACTCAAGGGCTGGGCAAGCCGATATCCGCGCGCGGCCATCGTCGTGTACCCGCTCGCATGTCTTGCCGTGTTGCCCGCCGTGCCCGTGTACGCCGGCGTCGCCCATGCCTCGTTGATTGCGCGCTGGGGTGCGAGCCTCGTCGCCGCCGGGCTCGTGACAGCCGGCATGCTGCTGATCCTGCAGCTATCTATCCTGTTCGGCTGACGCGCCGTTCAGGTCGGCGTGTAGCTGGTCAGCGTCGCCCGGAAATTCAGTTTACCCTTTCTGTGCTGCTCGATAATCACCGGCAGGTAGCCCAGATCGGGTGCGCACCACATCGTCGTAATACGCGACGAGCCTTTGCGTTGGTGTGATATGCCGATGACGTCAAAATTCCCGGCCTTCGTTTTAACGGTCTTCTCACCAGCGTCCTTTACGTCAGCGATGCGCATCTTGTCGACGTCAAAGAGCACGTAGGTTTCGGCGGGTTGGGCGTAAAGAAGGTCGTGCATCAGCGCATACTGGATCGAGACGCTGTCGTGCGCGAGGCCCTCGAGCTGCAGTGTTACCTCGTCGGTGCCGACCGTACCGCTCACCTCGTTCGAAGACCAGTCGAAGGTAAGACGCGTTTCGGGATCGTCCCGGATCGTGTCGATCGCGTGAAACGACACGGGTCGGACGCCTTCCGGACCGGCCGAGAACTCGGACGTCACGTGCATCTTGCCGCGTGATACGAGTCGTGACATGCCCGTGGCGCGAATCGAATGCGTCGCCGCATAACCGCCATCGACGGCGCGAAGCTCTGTATTGAGCTTGCCCGAGAGCACCGAGATCTTGACCTTGTACTGCGCTTTGTGCGGCGTCAGATCGTCCGCAAGCGCGGTTGCGAAGGCCGTGCTCAACAAAAAGACTATGGCGATTCGAAACAGGTTTCTCACCCGCTATCTCCCGCGGCTGCGTTCAGGGCTTTTTCCGACTCTCTCATAAGGGACATGACTGCAGCCTGAACGTTCTCCCGAACCGGCTCCAGGTTGTCCAGTGGGATGTTCCGCGGCACTGGAACCGGCTCACCGACCGCGATTGCGACCCGGGCAAACGGTTTCGGAATCATGAAGTGGTCCCAACGCTTCAGGTACCAGGCGCGGTCGGCCGCGCAGCCGATCGGGACCATCGGTACACCCGCGACCCGGGCCATCAGGACCGTACCCGCCTTGAACTCGTATTTGGGCCCACGCGGACCGTCGGCTGTGGTCACGACCGAGTACCCGTCCTTCATCATTTTTTGCTGATCGCGCAGGGCGAGGGCGCCACTTTGATTGGCCGAGCCGCGAATGACTTCGGCGCCCCACGCACGGGCGATGCGCTCGGGTACGTCACCGTCGACAGAACCCGACACGAGGAAACAGGCCTTGAATCCGCGGCGAATCCAGGTGCGAATCAGCGCGGAGCCGAGGACGTGGTGCTGGTGCCAGTAACAAGGAGCACAGACGTTTTCGTCACCGATGAAGGGCTCGATGTGCTTTTCACCGATGACGGGCTCGAAGCGGTAGGTCGACGTCAATACCCGAATGAGGCCGCGCAGGACGGGCAGGCCGAGGAAGTAGTACAAGCGCCTGGCCGGCGTCATGCGGCGCCGCGATGACTTGCTTCGACGCGACTCTATCGAGTCGAAATGGTTGGGGGATCGTTCGTTCAAGTGCCGGAGTTTGCAGTATCGAATCTTCGCGGGTCAATGTACTATTGCGCCTGCATTTTCAGCGCGATAGCCAGCCCCCTCTCCGCATGACCCAGCCGAAAACCCAATTCAGGAGGCCACCCGGCCCCGAACAGCCTGTGACGCTCGGCATCGACCCTGAGACTCTGGCGACCCTGCAGGCTCTGCACCGGGGTTACGGCGACATGGTGAGTGTCGTCAAACCGAACGGTCGCCTCGCGTACTTCGTCAATGACGCCCACGAGGTTCGACGCACCCTGACGCGGCGGCACAGCAAGTACCGCAAGGGACCCGGCTTCGAGCGCGTCAAGATGCTGCTCGGCAATGGCCTGATCGTCAGTGACGCAGACGTCTGGCGCCGTTCGCGCACGATGATCCAGCCCGCGTTCAACCGTCAGACCGTGCATCGGCTTCTGCCGGTCATGGTCGAATGCACGGACCGACGGGCTGTGCGATGGGCGGCGGCAGCGCGACGTGGCGAGACGCTGAATATCACCGAAGAAACCTGCGACTTTGCGCTCGAGCTCATCCTGATCAGTATCTTCGGCGACGATTACGAGACCCGCATTGTCAGTGACGGGGAGAACCCGTTCGCGTTCCTGAGCCGCGACTCGACACGCGACCTCTCAGTGGTAATGAAAGTACGGCACCTGCGTGAGCTGCTAACGAGCATCATCAAACACCGACGAGCCGGCCGCGGCAGCCAGCATTTCGATTTCTTGTCAATGTATCTGGAGGCAACGGACAAACAGGGTAAGCGGTTTTCCGATCGAGAGTTGCTCGACGAGATCATGACGCTGATCGTCGCAGGCTTTGAAACGTCGGCGAACACGCTCAATTGGGTCTGGTACCTCATCGCCAGGCATCCCGATGTCGAGCAAAAACTCGTCGACGAGGCGGGGCGCATCGTGCCAAACGTCTCCTCGATTACCGGCGAAAACCTGGCAGCGATGCAGTATACCCAGCAAACGCTCGAGGAAACTTTACGCCTGTACCCACCGGTCTGGCTTTTCACGCGACGCTCGCATGCGGACGATAAGCTCGACGAGTTCGATGTGCCACCGGGAACCGACATCTACCTGTCGCCGTACATCCTGCACCGCACGGATCACTACTGGCCAGAGCCGGAGCGTTTTGACCCGGATCGCTTTGCGCCTGCCGACAAGCCGAAGAAGGATCGACCGTACTTTCCGTTCTCGCTGGGCCCTCGACGCTGCCTCGGCGAGTACTTTTCATTTGTCGAAATGAAAGTGCACCTCGGTCTCTTGTTGCCCCGTTTCCGCATGCACCTCGTTGACGATACACCGCCAGAGCTCGAGCTGGCGATCAACCTGCGATCTGCAAGCGATATATTCGTGCAACCAGAAGAACGATAGGACCCAATGAAGCTCTACGACACACTGACCGACCTGTTCGCGGATCTCAAAGATCACGACCGGGAGATCCGTTTCATCGACGGTGAAAAGGACGAAAGCGCATTGTGCTTCGGCGAGCTCCGGGATGCTGCGCTGGCGCTGCTCGGGTCCTTGCAAACCCGCGGAATGAAACCGGGCGACGAGTTGATCATCTTCAGCAAGTCCAACCGGAGTTTCGTCATCGCCTTCTGGGCGGCGGTTCTCGGTGGCATCGTTCCGGTTCCCGTCGCCGTCGGCATCAGCGATGAACACAAGCTAAAACTGTTTCGCATCCTGTCTCAGCTCGAGCATCCGACGCTGTTTACCGAGATGGACCTTTTGCAGCGGCTCGTCGACTTCGCCCGGGAACGTCAACTCGGGGACGTGTCGGCGCTGCTGGACAAGCACGCGGTGCTCATGAGCGATGTTCAGCCCGGCACCCATGGCGAGATTCATGAAGCCAGTGCCGACGACACTGGCTTCATCCAGTATTCGTCCGGTTCGACGAGCGACCCCAAGGGGGTGGTCCTGACGCACAGGAACCTGTGCGTGAACATTCGCGCGATCGTCGAGGGCTTCGACTGGCGCGACGACGACCAGGCATTGAGCTGGATGCCGCTGACTCACGATATGGGACTGATCGGGTTTCATCTTGCGGTGATGGCAGCCGGCATGAACCACGCCGTCATGGATACCAACGTCTTCGTCCGGCGCCCGTTGCTCTGGCTGAGCAAGGCCAGTGAGCTGCAGGCAACGCAGCTCTGCTCGCCGAACTTCGGATACAAACACTTTCTGAAACTTTTCCAGCGCAAGGGGCTGCCCGGCGCAGACCTGTCTTGCGTGAAGCGCATCGTCAACGGTGCGGAGCCGATTTCCTGGGAGCTTTGCGAGGAGTTTCTCAGCGAGCTGGCGCCGCTCGGTCTGAAACGCAACACAATGCTGCCCGTCTATGGCCTGGCCGAAGCGACGGTCGGTGTGTCGTTCTCGCCGCTCGGACCGGAGTACGAGCGCGTCGTCATGGATCGTCACAGCTTGCAGATCGGCGCCGCCTACGAACCGATCGATCCCGCGGCGCGCGATGCGGTCAGTTTCGTCAAAGTCGGCAGTGCGATCCGTGACGTCGAGATTCGCATCGCGGACGACGAGGACGAGTCGCTCCGCGATGGTCACATCGGCCATATCCAGCTTCGCGGCGGCAGCGTGACCGATCGAATCTACGGCGACGCCGAGGCCACGAACGCCCTGTTCACGGCCGACGGCTGGCTTCGCACCGGCGACTGCGGTGTCTTTGTGGACGACGCTCTCGTCATTACAGGCCGGCAGAAAGACATCATCATCGTCAACGGCCAGAACTATTACCCGCACGACATCGAGGAGATCATCGCGCAGCTGCCGGAACTCGATCTCAATAAAGTTGTGGTCGCCGGCGCCACGCCAAAGGGCGGCCAGACCGAGGAATTGATCGCCTTCGTGCTGTTCCGTCAGGACGCCGAGGCTTTCCGCCCGTTGATCGAACAGGTCCGAAATGTCGTCGGTGAACACGCCGGACTCGAGGTCGATACGGTCATCCCGGTTGCGCGTATCCCGAAGACGACCAGCGGCAAGGTGCAGCGCGTGAAACTTCTCGATGCCTACTTCGACGGTGAATTCGATGCCGTGCTTGCGGAATTGGCGCCGCGCGCGGACGCCGACGAATCGTTCGATGACGATCCACTCGTGGCCGAACTCGAGCAAATCTGCCGCGAGGTCGCCAAGGATCGCAAGATCGGGGCGGATGACAACCTGTTCGAGGTCGGTGTAAGTTCACTGACGCTGACCGAGGTTGTACTGGCAATCGACGAACGATATCCCGGCAAGCTCGACATCAGCGACCTGTTCGACTATCCGACGCTGCGTGAAATCGCTGCGTTCCTCGAGAGGGACACCTCATGACCTATGCGCGCATCACCGGTATCGGCAGCTATCTTCCCGAGAAGGTCCTGACCAACAAGGATCTCGAGAAGATGATGGATACATCCGATGAGTGGATACGGGAGCGCACCGGCATCAAGCGCCGCCATATCGCCGCGGATGACGAAACCACGAGTTCCCTGGGCCTGATCGCGGCCCGCAACGCGATGGAAATGGCAGAAGTCACGGCGGATGACCTCGACATGATCATCGTGGCCACGTGCACGCCGGACAAGGTTATCCCGGGAACGGCCTGCATCATCCAGCGGCAGCTCGGCGCGAAGCGTTGTCCGGCGATCGATATCAACGCGGCGTGCAGCGGTTTCATCTATGGACTCGACCAGGCGAATCGTTACCTGGTGACAGGGGGAGGGCGGCGAGCGCTGGTCATCGGCGTGGAAACGCTGTCGCGCATCACGGACTGGCAAGACCGGACTACCGCGGTGTTGTTCGGCGACGGTGCCGGCGCCGCGGTGCTCGAGGTGAGCGACGAGCCCGGCATTTTGTCGACGCACATTCACGCGAATGGCGAGTTCGAAGATCTGCTGCAAACGCAAAACGGCGTGTCGCTTGGATTCGATGCCAGCGCCGGGGTCGGCGCCTTTATCGAAATGAACGGTAACGCAGTCTTCAAACGTGCCGTTGCAACCTTCGACAGCATGGCGCGCGAGACCGTCGCGGACCTCGACGGGCATCTCGAGGATATCGACTGGTTCATCCCCCATCAGGCCAACATGCGCATCATTTCGGCCGCGGCGAAAAAGCTCGGAATGTCGATGGACCGCGTCATCGCGACGGTGGATGAGCATGCCAATACGTCGGCGGCGTCAATTCCTTTGGCGATGGACGTGGCTGTTCGTGACGGACGCATAAAGCGCGGCGATACTCTCCTGATGGCCGCCTTTGGCGCCGGCTTCACGTGGGGCTCGGCGATGCTGGAATTCTGAGCATGGCCTCGGGATGCGCCCCATTTCGTGCCTGGGTCATCGGCGCGAGCGTCTCGAATGCGACATAACGCATGAGAAAGGCTTTTTCGCGAAAAATCAGTGTGACCCTGTTCACACTTTCGGTAAGGCCCTGTCTCTATACTGCGACATATGGACTGTCGCCAATTAGAGACAGACTTTCGAGTGAACCCAAAGATGGAAAAGCATTTCAACGAGATACCGCTGTCGGAGTCGCATGTTTCCCTGAGGCTGGCCGATATCCAGCGCCGCTGCGTCGAGCTGATTCTGGACCCGGAAGAGTCGCTCGAGCTGACCCTGGAAGAGCCTGTCGTTAAGCCCGACAACAACAATCCCTATAACCGGGGCTAGATCAGCGCTCCGAGCTCCGGACCGCATCCTCGTGCAGCCGATGCATGAGGCGCAATCGCCAGATCCAGATCGCAACGATCATTGCGGCCGCGACCGGCAACGCGGCCACCGGGTGCCTCAGTACAAGGAAGTCGTATAAACCGTGCAGTCCCGCGGCGAGCAGGAAGCCGAGAACTGCCGGGCGGAGTATCGGTGAACCGCCAAGCCAGGCCTGCGTGATCCAGTGCGCCCAGATCGAGGCAAACAGAATGTGGATGACCGGGCCGGCGAAGCCGCGCGCCGCCGACTCGATCCCCGTCAGGAAGTCCAGGTAGTGGTAGTTCTCGACCGCGGCATAGCCGAGTGCGATAAAGGACGCATAGATGATGCCGTCGAGCGGCTCATCGAATGCGCGAAACCGCACTACCACCAGCAGGAACGGCAGCAACTTTGAGAATTCCTCGATCGGCCCGATCGCGAGCATTGCGTAAACGAACAAGGACAGCCCGTCCTCCTGCGCGATTGCGACTGCATCGATCCGCAGCCCGAACGGCTCGAGACCGACGTACATCGCTTTGGACAATCCCGCTGCCACGATACCTAGCAAGAAGCACAAGAACAGGTTGCCGGGCGGCTCGGGGAGGTGCCGGTCCTTGTGATAGTGGTAAGCGGCCCAGAATACGACGGGCGCGACGACAGGAAGGATGAGCAGTCCTTGATGCATGCCGCTATTATTCCAGCATGCACTTCCGGCATCTTAAACGCTGGTCACAGATCGTAATACTGTGTTGCAGCGCCCCGGCGTTCGGGAGCCCTCTTTTCGAGAGCCACGAGCCGCTGCAGGTCGAGTTGCGGGGACCGCTGCGCACAACGGTAGAGGATGTCGATGCCCGGGAGGAGCGCAGCTTCACACTGGCCGTGCAGGGTACGACGAGCGAAGTCGCGGTGCGGGTTCGTGGCAACAACCGAGTCGACGTGTGCGGGTTTCCACCGTTACGTCTCAACTTCCGCACGAAGGAGATGGACGGTACGGTCTTCGAGGGGCAGGACAAACTCAAACTCGTCACGCACTGCAAGGGCGCATCCGGCTACGAAAACAACGTGCTGGACGAGTACCTTGCCTACCGGATCTTCGCACTGCTCACGCCCGTCAGCTATCGTGTCCGGCCTCTGCACATCACCTACGTAGATTCTTACGACTCCGCAACCATGACTCGGTTCGGCTTCGTCATCGAGTCGGAGTCGGACGTCGCAGCGCGCCTCGAAGGAGAGCCTTTCGAGGTCCCATCCGTCAGGAAGTCTCAGCTCGACAGCGCACATTCGGCGTTGGTCTTCGTGTTTCACTACCTGATCGCCAACCGCGACTGGTCCCTCGGACGCACGGAGAACAAGGAGTCTTGCTGCCACAACGGCAGCCTGGTCAATCTGGACGGGCGCATCCACGTGCTGCCCTACGACTTCGACCGCTCCGGCCTCGTCAATGCCCGCTACGCAAACGCCGGCGAAAACACGCGTCCCGTCCGGACCCGCGTCTATCGGGGATACTGCATGCGCGACCTCGATCTCGATGCCGCGATCGCTGCGATCGTGGTGCGCGAACAGGATATCCTGCGCCTCGTTGACGCGTTGCCCGGCTCGAGCCAGAAGGACACGAACTCGCGGCGACGATTCCTGGCGAAGTTCTTCGAGTCGGCTCGCGCCGGAGGGCTCGGCCGCGACCTCGAGTCTGACTGCGTCGGCTGATGAGCAATACCGTCCTGTACGCTCTGACGGTCCTGATCTGGGGCTCCACGTGGCTCGCGATCGAATACCAGCTCGGCGTCGTCGAGCCTGAAGTATCGATCGTCTACCGCTACGTGGCGGCATCCTTGATCCTCTATATATACTGTAAAATAAAAGGCTTATCGCTTTCTTTTAAAGTACAAGATCACTACTTGTTCGCGGCCCTCGGGCTGCTGCTCTTCTGCCTGAACTACATCCTCACGTACCGCGCGCAGCAGCACATCACTTCCGCGATGGCCGCGATCGTATTTTCGACGATGATCTGGATGAACATCGTCCTGGCACGCATCGTATTCGGCGCCAAAACGACTCCAAGGGTGCTTGCCGGTGCGTTCCTCGGCATCGTGGGCATCGTCGTGCTCTTCGCACCGCGAATCGAGGTCGCGTCACTCAGCGACGGTGTTTTATTCGGTTCGCTGCTGGCCCTCGTTGGGGCATTCTCGGCGTCATGCGGGAATATGGTCTCCCAGGCCGCCCAGAAGCGTGCCCTGCCGGTGGTCGAGGCGAATACCTGGGGCATGTTCTACGGGGCGGTGATCACAGCAATCGTCGCCGTCGCCAGCGGCCACGAGTTCACGTTCGACGCGACATTTACGTACATATCCTCCCTGGTGTATTTGGCACTATTTGGGTCGGTAGTCGCGTTCGGCGCCTATCTGACGCTGCTCGGGCGCATCGGCGCCCACAAGGCCGGCTACGCGGCCGTGATGTTCCCGGTCGTCGCGCTGGTCCTGTCGATGGCGTTCGAGGGCCTCTCGCTGGACGTGACGATCGTGACAGGCACATCGCTGGTACTTCTGGGAAATCTCCTGGTCCTGATGAAAGGCGCGTAGATCTCCCGGAGTGCCCGGGAGACCGAGGATGACCGCAAGAAACCCGATCGAGGATCTCGCCCACCTGCGCCACGAATTCGGCGAACACGGTGGCGTCAACATGTCCGTCGAGGCCAGCTCCACGTTTACGGTCATCGACCCGGAGACCATGCCCGAGATGTTCCAGGGCAGGGCCGGGCCGGACAAGGGCTGCTACCTCTACGGCCGCCATTTCAACCCGACCGTGTACAATCTCGGGCGTCAGATGGCCGCGCTGGCCGGTACAGACGCGGCGTACTGCACGGCGAGCGGCATGGGCGCGATCTCGGCCGTCGTGCTGTGCTTGTGCAACGCCGGCGACGAGGTGGTGGCCTCGAACGCGGTCTACGGTGGGACCTTTGCGTTGCTCAATGATTTCCTGCCCGTGAAATGCGGTATTACGACCCGCTTCGTCGACATCACCGACGTCGATGCGGTCCGGGCGGCAATCACGGACAAGACCAGACTGATCTACACCGAGAGTATTGCGAACCCGACGCTGCGCCTAGCCGATTTTCCGGCGCTTGGCGGGGTGGCGAAGGAGCGCGGCATTCCGCTCGTCGTCGACAACACGTTCACGCCGCTGATTCTGCGGCCGGCGGCGCTGGGTGCCGATATCGTCGTGCACAGCATTACGAAGTTCATCAGCGGAGCCTCTGACATCATCGCAGGTGCAATCTGCGGCACTGAAGCGTTCATCGGCGAGTTGATGGATTTGCACATGGGGCCGCTGATGCTGCTCGGTCCGACAATGGACCCGAACGTCGCCGCCGCGATCAGCCTTCGGATACCGCACCTTCCATTGCGCATGAAAGCGCACGGGGATCGCGCACTGGCCATCGCAGGGCGATTGCAGGAACTTGGCCTGAAGGTCGAATATCCGGGACTCAAGAGCCACCCGGACCATGCGTTGTTCGACGAACTGCATTGCGAAGACTACGGTTTCGGCGGCGTGTTCACACTCGACCTGGGCAGCGAAGAGCGGGCCAACCGACTCATGGATTGCCTGCAGAACAAACGGCGGTTCGGTTACATGGCCGTGAGCCTCGGTTACTTCGATACGCTGATGTCGTGTTCGGGTTCGAGTACCTCGAGCGAACTAGGCGACGAGCAGAAATCGGCGGCCGGCATCTCCGCCGGATTGCTGCGCATCTCGATCGGCTACACAGGCACACTCGAGCAACGCTGGGGCCAGCTCGAATCCGCGCTGCGCGAATGCGGCATCGTCAGGAAGAGCGCGGCCTGATTCACCGGAACATCTTCCGGCGGTTTCGGTCTCTATAAACACCGGCGCACAGGGGAGAGCGGGATGTTGAAGCGACTGGTAGTCCTGTGGGCACTGCTGTTTGCGGTGTCCTGCGGTGGCAGCGGAGGTGGCGGCAGCGCGCCGGCACCGGGGCAACCACCCGCGAGCGGACCAACGCCGGCGGAGCAGCTGGCCCAGGACCTGGCCGGCCTGACTCTTGCGGAATTCTACGAAACGTCTTACGGGGCGCTCCTGTCGCGTTCACCGGAATCCGTAATCTGGCTGGCGCTGACCAGCGTATATCCGCCAGCCGACGTGGCGCTAAACGATCTGTCGGACAGCTATCGACGCGAGACCTTCGACATGTACGAGGTCGCGCTGACGGCCCTCGAAGCCTACGACACGAGCAACCTCTCGGCCGATGAGAAACTTACCTACGACTTTTACGAGTGGTACCTGCAGGACGTCGTGGACAGCCGGGAGTTCATCTATTACGATTTCGCGGCGACCTACAATTTCAACGGTGTGCAAAGCGGCACCGAGCGCTTCTTCACAAGCATTCACCCGGTCACGACGATTCAGGAAGCCGACGAGTACGTGGCGCGTCTTGGCCAGGTCAGTCGCAAGTTCGACGAACTGAGCGAGTATCTCGGCCTTCAATCGGGTGCCGGAATTATCGAACCGCGAATCACGCTCGATGCCGCCGTGTTTGGCCTGGGACGGATCGCAGACGCCGCACCAGCAAATGTTTCCTACTACACGACCTTTAGCGATCGTCTGAATTCGATTGCCGGTCTGCCCGACGCCGAGCGCCAGCGACTTCTCGATGCGGCGCTGGCGGCCACGCGCGATAGCGTTATTCCGGCCTATCGCAGCTTGCGTACCACGCTGCAGGGGCTTCGAGGCAGCGCACCGGACGCCATTGGCGTCGGCCAGTACTCGCGCGGCAGCGAGTACTACGACTACATCCTGAGACACCACACGACGACGGATCTGACCGCCGCCGAGATTCACCAGCTCGGCCTCGACGAATTGCAGCGGATTCATGCGGAGATGCGTCAGATATTCGACCAGCTCGGGTACCCGGCCGACGAAAGTCTGATTGAGTTGTTCAACCGGGTTTCGGCGGATGGCGGCGTCATTCCTGCGGTCGATGTCAAGTCGACCTACGAAGGGATCATTCAGGCTGCAGAAGCGAATGTCCATGTCGCGTTCGACATCTTTCCGTCGGCGAACGTCGTAGTGGCGGACGATCCCTTCGGCGGTTTCTATATTGGCCCGTCATTCGACGGCACGCGCCCGGGCGCATTCTACGCCGGTACACAGACCAACCAGCCCTGGTTCCAGATGCCGTCGCTGAGCTATCACGAGGCCGTGCCCGGCCATCACACGCAGATCGCGATAGCAATGGAGTTGCCCGGACCGACCTTTCGCAAGACGGAGAGATTTACCGGATTCGTCGAAGGTTGGGCGCTCTACGCCGAGCGTCTCGCCTGGGAACTCGGCTGGTACACGAACGATCCGTACGGCAATCTCGGTCGGCTGCAATACGAAGCGCTGCGGGCAGCCAGGCTCGTCATAGACACCGGAATTCACAGTCTTGGCTGGAACTTCGAGCAGGCCGTGGTCTTCAACATGGCCAACGTCGGCTGGAACCGCGGCGCGTCCGAGAGCGCGGCTGGCCGCTACAGTGTGGTGCCAGGACAAGCAACGGCGTACCTGGTCGGCATGCTCCATATGCTGGACACCCGGCAGCGGGCTATGGATCAGCTGGGCACGGCGTTCGATCTCACAGAATTCCACCGCGTCGTGTTGACCAGTGGTGGTGTTCCGCTGGCGCTGCTCGATGAGGTCGTCGACGCGTGGATCGCCGACAAGCTCGCGCAGTAGTTCGGCGACAAAGGTTTCGCGAAAGACTCGCCTACAGAGTAAAGTAGCGGTCCATGAAATTCCTACTCGCCCTGATCGTGGTGTTTGTCGCCGCCGCGATCATCCGCAAGATTGTCCGCTACAAGACGCTGACCCCGTTGCTGCCGCGTCAGTACAACTTCGGCAAACGCCGGGACACGTTGCGGGAGGTTCTGCGTCTGCTGGACGAGCGAAATGCGAGAGTGCTCGTAGAAACCGGCGTGGCACGAATGGGGCTCGAGAAGTCCAAAGGCGATGGGGCGTCGACGATCGTGTTCGGGCTTTGGTCAAAGCAGAACGGCGCGCACCTGCATTCAGTTGACATAGACCCCGAGGCAACCGCGAAAGCCGGCGAGGCCGTCGCGGCGATGGGGCTCGGTGAGAACGTCACGCTGGTGACCTCGGATTCGGTCGCTTTCCTCGAAGGATTCACGGATGCCGTCGACTTCCTGTATCTCGACAGTTACGACTACCACAAGACCGACACCGCGATTCAGCAGGCCAGCCAGGCGCACCACCTGAAAGAGATCGAAGCCATCGAGGGGTGCCTGCACGACGGTACCGTAATCCTGATCGACGACTGCGACTTGCCGAATGGCGGCAAGGGCAAGCTCGTCATTGAGCACCTTACCGCCAATGGCTGGAAGGTTCACATGTCACTATACCAGGTGATTCTGCTGCGCGACGCCGCCTGACAACGCCTCGCGCCATTCGGAGGAAGGGCCGCGAAGTAGCTTTTCGAGAAACGCCCAGGCGGCCTCCGCCGACGTGCTGCCGGTATTCCCGAGACCCTCGCCGAGACCGAACGATCGGCCGGCGATGTGCAGCAGGTAAGCGGGCGGCGGTGCGTTACCGGTGGCCTCGCGGTAGACATTGAGAAGGGCTCGTGGCGAGATGGCGTGCGTCGAGAAGTTCCCGTCGTCGCTGGCTTCAATCTGCTCGAGCAAGATGCCCGACTCGATCGAGACGCTCGCATCGATGAACAGCAGCGGCGTATCGTCGACAAAGTCGGTTATGTGCTCGATGTTGAGTTGATGGTCTTCGACGACGACGAGCGCAGGGAGCCCGAGACTGAGCAGGCGGCGAGCCAACAGCGGGCCGATGCCGTCGTCGCCTCGGCTTTCGTTGCCCCACGCGAAGACGATCAGCGCCGGGTCAGTCGAATTTTCCATCGCTGTGTTTCTGCAGGCGATCGACGAGTTCGCCCCGGCTGTCGCGCAGCTCGACGAGCAGCGGCATTTTGCCGACCGCATGCGTCGCGCAGGACAAGCACGGGTCGTAGGCACGGATCGCCACTTCGATGTTGTTGAGCAGCGGTTCGGTCAATTCCCTGCCACTCAGGTGATCGGCCGCCACACGACGTATCGACTCATTCATTGCCTGGTTATTGTTGGTCGTCGATACGATCAGGTTGGCCTTGCGAACGAGATCGTTGTCGTCAACCTCGTAGTGGTGGAACAGCGTACCGCGCGTTGCTTCGATGACCCCGATGCCGAAGCTGTTGCGTTTCTGGTCCCGGTTGATCAGGTCCGTACCGAGAATCTCCGGATCGTCCAGCAAATCCCGAATCTTCTCGGCGCAATGCAGCAACTCGATCATCCGCGCCCAATGGTACGCGAGCGGCGCGTGCAACATGCCACCTTCACCGTGTTCCTTGAACGACAGGCGCTCTTCCTCCGCCAGCGGTGAATCGATGTAGTCGCAATTGTTGACGCGCGCGAGAGGCCCGACCCGGTACCAGCCGCTGTCCTTGCCGAGCTCCGTCAGGTACGGGAACTTCATGTAGCTCCAGTTGCGCACCTCTTCACGTATGTACTCGTGGTAATCCTGGTCGCTGACCTGGTCGAAGATCATCTTGCCCGCGGCATCTTTTGCGCGAAGCTTGCCGTCGTAGAGTTCCAGGGCACCGTCCGCTTTCACGAGACCGAGGAAGTTCGACGGCATGGTGCCGAAGTCTCGGGTCATCGGCTGATTCGACAGGTAGTATTCCCGGGACAGATTGACCGCGGCCTGCGACCACTCGATGATCTGGTCGATCTCCGATTGCAGCGCGTTTCGCTCCGATTCGGATAGCGACTTGTTCATGCCGCCCGGAACCGCGCCCGTACCGTGGATACGTTTGCCGCAAATGGCTCGAATTATCTCCTGCCCATACTTGCGTAGCTTGACCCCCTGCAGGGCGATGTCCGGAAACGCTTCGATGACGCCGATGATGTTGCGCTTTGCGACGTCGCTCTCGAAGCCAAACAGCAGGTCGGGTGATGAGAGATGGAAGAAGTGCAGGGCATGGCTTTGCAGGATCTGCCCGAAATGCACGAGTTCGCGCAGCTTCTTGGCTGTCGGCGTCAGTCGTTTTGCGCCGACAATCTGATCGATGGCCTTGCCGGCAGCAAGATGGTGACTGACCGGGCAAATACCGCACAGGCGTTGCACGACCACCGGGACATCCCAGTACGGACGGCCCTGGATGAAACGCTCGAAGCCGCGAAACTCGACGATGTGCAGGCGGGCCTCGCGAATAACGTTATCGTCGTCGGCGAGCAGTGTGACCTTGCCATGTCCTTCGACGCGCGAGACGGGCTCGATAACGACGCGATTGAGGCTTTCGCGCTCGGTTACGGTAGAGAGATCGGTGCTCATGGGTAATGGCCTCAGTCAAAGTACAGCAGGTCATAGGGCAGGTCGGGCGCTCGCCCTCCGACGATGTCGTTAAGAACCTGCCAGAAGGCATCCGCCGGGGGCGGACAGCCGGGCAGGAAGAAGTCGACTTTGACGACTTCGTGTATCGGGCTGACGTCCTCGAGGATGTGTGGCAACTCCGGGTCTGTCGGGATCTGGCCGTCTTCGACGCCGATGCCGTTAATGTAAGACTCCTCCAGAAGTTCCCTTACGTCGACCGCATTTCGCAGGGCAGGAACGCCGCCGGTCATTGCGCACGCACCTACCGCGATCAGAATCTTGCAGCTCTTGCGAAACTCGCGCAGCGTTTCGATGTTCTCGGTGTTGCAAACGCCGCCCTCGACGAGGCCGATGTCGACCTTTTCGGAGCAGTGCTTGATGTCGTTGATCGGAGAGCGATCGAACTGCACGTGCTCGATCAGCTTGACGATACGCTCATCGATATCGAGGAAAGACATGTGGCAGCCAAAGCAGCCGGCGAGCGAGCAGGTCGCCACCGTCACCTTTTCACCGGGTTCCTTGATCAGCTCCGGCAACTTCGGTTGCCGAATCTTGTTGCTGTGGACGCGGCGCTGATCGTAGTCGCGCTGGCCAATCGGCTTCGTGAAGGCTTCGCCCTTCTTGATGATGCAACCGACTGGGCAGACGTTCGCAGCGGCGTCGTCGACCGAAAGGCCGGAGTCCCGGAGCAGGCCGCTGTCCGAGTTGATGGTGAGACCCTTGTTCTCCGAGCGCCCGGTGATGCAGAAGATGTCTTTGCCGTCCGTGTCCCGGGACGCGCGCACGCACAGCTCGCAATAGATGCAGCGATCGCGGTTCAGCAGGATGTCGGGATGCGTGGCATCGGTCTCACGCCCGGCCGTGAAGTCCGGGAAGATCAGCGCCGTCATGCCCAGCCGGTAGGCCTGGTTCTGCAGAACGCAGTTGCCGCTGTGCTCGCAGGACGGGCAGTGATGATTGCCCTCGACAAAAAGCATCTGCGCCAGCGCGCGGCGTTCGGAGTTCAGTTCTTCGGTATTGCTCTCGACGACCATGCCTTCCTCGGCGGGTGTCGTACAGCTCGAAACCTGCCGGCCATCGATCTTGCAGGTACACATCTTGCAACTGCCGTTGGCCTCGTAGTCGGGGTGGAAGCAAAGGTGAGGGATAAAGACGCCCGCATCGGCGGCGGCTTCGATGACAGTCTGGCCTTCCGCAAAGGGAATCGACTGCCCGTCAATTCGGATTCTTCCTGTCATTTCGCGTGGGCCTCTTCGGCAACGATCTGACGCGAACGCTCGATGGCGGCTTCAACGTCAAATGCGGGCTTGTACTCAACGTCTTCCATGCGGTGCTTGAACGCGTCGGGGAACTTCTCGTACGTCGTCAGGATCGGCACGGCGCCGCTCTTGCCGAGACCGCAATGACTGGCTTGCGTCATCAGATTGTGAAGGCGCTGCATTTGCTCGATATCCAGCTGAGCACCGTGTCCTTCCGCAATCTTCCGGCCCATCTTCACCATCAATTTGGTGCCGACGCGGCAAGGCGTGCAAAAACCGCAGCTCTCATGCGAGAAGAACTTCGTGAAGTTCAACGCGACGTCCAGCATGTCGCGGGACGTATCGAAGATAATGAATGAGCCACCCGTGTTCGAGTCGTCGAACGAAAGCTCGCGGTAGGTCTCTTTCGCTGACAGGAGTACGCCCCCGGGACCGCCGACCTGGATGGCCTGCACATTCTCTGCGCCGCAGGCATCGAGTGCCTCACCGACCGTCGTGCCGATCGGGAGTTCGTAGATACCCGGCGACCGGCAATCGCCGCTGATGCTGATGAGCTTGTATCCCAGATGATTCTCGTCTTCCTTGAAGTACTGGGGGCCCTCGGCGACGATACCCGCCGCGTACGCGAATGTCTCGACGTTATTCACGACAGTCGGGCTATTGAGGTATCCGTGTGTGACGGGGAAGGGCGGCCGAATACGGGGAATTCCCCGTTTGCCTTCCAGCGATTCGATAAGTGCCGATTCCTCACCACACACGTACGAACCGGCACCCATGATGATGTCGATATCGAAGTGGATGCCGTGGTGGCCCCCGATATTGCGACCAAGCAGTCCCCGTTCCCTGCGGCGCTCAAGGCGCTTCTCGAGACGGGCACGCAGGAACTCGTATTCGTGCCTCAGGTAGATGAAACCTTTATGCGCACCGATTGCGATGCCGCAGACGGTCATGCCTTCGATGACGTTGCAGCCTTCGCAGTTGAGCAGTGCGCGGTCCTTGAACGTGCCGGGTTCGCCTTCGTCGGCATTGCAGATGACGTAGCGCTCGCCGGGATTGCCGACGGAGCGGCAGATGTCCCACTTGCGATGCGTCGGGAATCCGGCGCCGCCACAACCGCGCAGGCCGGCGGCTTTCAGCTCCGCGATGACGCCGTCGGAGCCGATCTCAATGGCGCGCTCGATGGCCGAGCCGCGTCGAACGGTCATATTGAGAAGCGGTCCCTTCCTGCGAATTGCATCATTGATGACGAACCATTCGAGCGGCCACTCCTCGAGCGGAACCTCGTCCTTGATCAGCGCCGCCATCTCACGCGCGCGTTCCGGAGTTACGCGATCGATTGCGATACCGTTGACGAGAACTGCCGGGCCGCGCTCGCAAAGGCCGGTACACGACGTGAAGTCGACACACCCGATGTCATCCGGGCCTGGGACACCCGGCTCGACGCCGAGTTCATCACAGAGCACACGCGCGCTCTCGCGGCTGCCCAGCATGTGGTCGGTGATACTGTCGCTGAAGTAGATGTCATAGCGCCCGCGCGGCGTGTCATGCAGAAAGCTGTAGAAGTCGATCAATGCGCGAATCTTGGTTCGCGGCATGTTGAGGCTTTCTGCCAGTACTTCGACGTCGCTGTCTTCGATCACGTTGTGGGCGAGTTGCAGATTGCGGAGCATCTGCATGACCATGCTGCGATCGCGGCGATAGTGCGCAAGTTGTTCTTGCACAACAGATTCTGGTTGAGGGTTCAACGCCGTTCCTTTGTGCGAATGGAGGCCAGATGCGCATATCGTATGCCTATAGGCGTCGAGAGATAGCTCGGTTTACCGCAATTGGATTTCGTTTGCGAATGCCCTTTAGTTTAGTGATTACTAATAAAAAATCGGTCGCAGGGAAGCGTCCGTGATACGGCACTGAGGACCGACACGCGAGCGTCTACGTCACGTCGCGTCAATCCCCGAAATCACCAAATTCGAAGATTGACGGCCCGAACGGGGATACGCTCTAGCGGCGAATGGAATACTGCAATGCCGGTGGCGGCGTGGGCCGGCTACTGTTGGCCGTCAGCCTGGTTCATCCGGCGTTTTGTCCCACCACGCCCAGAAGGCCCTTGCCGATGAACACGATGCCGAGGCCATCGAAAAAGATGTTGAACAGCGTGAAGTCGCCGAAGAAGATCGAGCTGTCCATGAAGATGCCAATGGCGATAAGGACAACGCCCGCGATGATGTTCTGCATGGTGCACCTCCAAAGGAGTGATCCGAACGACTGACAGCTCAGTGTGGGGGATCCAAGGCGCAAAAGCGTTGACACAAGTCACGAAATCCGAGTCTCTATAATTTTTTTTATATCAATAAATTATAGACTATAGTTAAACTCGTTTATCTGAATAAACCTGGGTTTGCCATGAACAGGAAAGCCGCCAAGACCTTGTTGCGCGCAGTGCTGGAGCCGCGCCGGCCGGGTGCGCTGCAAGCGATCGCTCACACGATAGAGGTCGGGGCGGACCCGAACGCGGTCTTGCCGGAAACCAGTACCTCCAGCGGGCCGGTTCGCCGCGGCAGCACGCTGGTGGACGAATCAAAGCGCAAACGAATCCAGGCGTTGCTCGAGGAGTATGGGGCAGACAGGCAGGGCGAGCACATCGGTTCTTTGGCTCGCGCGATAGTGGGAGGCGATGTGAAGCAGGCGGAGTCACTTGTCCAGTCCGACAGCGATCTCAGGGTGCTCGCGACGTTTCGGGTCGACCTGGTCGGGCATCAGATCCGAGGCGGAAACGAGACGATGCTCGAGTTGCTGCTCCAGCGAGGTATGACCTCGTCGTCGACGCACCTGTTGAATGCTATTCGTAACAGACTCCCGGGCGCCGTCGACCTGCTGTTGCGTTACGGGCAGCGGCCCGAACGGCCGGACGAAGACGAGACGCCGCTGATGACCGCGGCAGGTATGGGTGACATGGACATGGTCCGGCGGCTGGTCGAAGGCGGCGCCGACGTCAATCGAAGCGCCGACGAGTCGGGAGAGTGGACGCCGTCATTCTACGCGCGGCAGTCGGGTCATGAAGAGGTCGCGCGCTGGCTGCAAGCGCGGATGAATGAAGCTGCGCTGCGGACAAAGGCAACGATAGACGCCGGGCGGGACCCCAAGTACGCACTGCTTTTTGCACGGGCGACCGCCGGCGATTCGCTGTCCACCGACGATATTGTCAAGACGCTCGTGCTATGGGACGAGCGTTACGGCGTCGCTGTTCTAGACGCCACGGCCGACAGTCTCTCCCTGGAATTCGAGAAGCTGCCGAAGGATATGCCGGAGCTCCTGGAGGCCGTGCGGACGCTGTGCCCCGACGCAAGTGACGGCGAGGAGGAGCTGGTTGCGCAATTGCGGGCGGACAAGACCCTGTCACTCTGGTGGGACTAGGCTGGCGGTATCTTTTTTGATCGAAAAGTCAAAAAATACAGCCAATTACGCAAGAATCTTTCATTTCCACTTCACATAATGCGAGTTTCAGCATAGACTGGACACAGAACTACAAAAGAAACCAATAAGAACCCATAGTGGCCACATCTCCGGGGCCAAGTGAGGTCGTAAAATGAGCGTGCAATCGACACTGCCAGACGCGAGTTGCGATACGGTTATTGCGCCAGTCGCATCGTCGCTGACCCGGCGGCACCAGAGAGCCCAGGCAAGCCTCGAGCGAGCCTTCAAACGAGAACAGCGTGTTGCCGTGTTGGTCGGCGTGGACAGCCTCGAGCTGGGCCAGGTCGTGAGCGCGTTCGTCGAGGGCCTGGATCAACGGACCACATCTGTTCGCCTGCGCAACCCTCAAGCCAATGCCCTTGCGGCGTTTGGCGAGATCAACAGGGCGATTGGCTTTGATCCCAAGGACCTGACGCTGTCGGACCTGCAGAACGTCCTTACGCTGTTCCTCGAGTATCAGTGCAATCACCACCACCGGACTGTCCTTTGCGTCGAGAAGGCGGACGAACAATCGATGTGGCTGCTCGACTGCTTTGCCCGTCTCGTTTCGTCGTGTCAATCGACGCCGGTGGGCCGCAGTCTGATGGTCGTGCTGACCGGCAGTCCGCGGTTGATCGATATTCTGCAAAGCGACGATCTCGATGTGATTCGGACGGTTGCTGGTACGCCGACCCGCATCGGGCCGCTGTCGATATTCGAGACCCGGGAGTTCCTGCGCAGCATGAGTGCAAACGCGGGGCACGGCGACATCCAGTCGTTGTTCGAGTTCGATGCCGTGGAGCGCCTGCACAACCTGAGCGGCGGAGTCCCGAATGTCGTTGCGAAGCTGTTTCGGGAATGCATGGCGTTGACGCGGGAAAGCGGGCACCGACCGGCAACCAGCAAAGTGGTCGCCGCGGCCGCGAGAAACCTGCGTGCAGAGGCATCGATCGACGCAAGAATCTCCCCGCCGAGACCGGCGCTTGTTGCGGCCGATACGGCCGATTCCGGTCAACGGCGCCTTCGGATCCAGATTCCTGAACTCGAGCCACTGGAAGTCGAGCTTCAGCCGGGACGATATATGATCGGCCGGGGCGCGACCGCGGATATCAAATTGTCGAGTCCGGCGGTGAGCCGACGGCATGCGTTGCTTATCGATACCGGTGAATCGGTGCAGTTTCTGGATCTTGGCAGCGTAAACGGTGTCTACATCGATGGGGAGCGTGTCGCCGAAGGAACACTGGAACCGGGATCGGTCCTGTCATTGGCTGATTGCAGGGTCGAATACCACGCCGGCGACTGAGCACGCCACAACCGCCAGGGAGGGCATCGTCATGCTGGACGACCCGAGGGTCGAAAGATTCGTTGGACCCAACGCCGAGTACTATCGCGCGCGATGGCAACGCTTCGTCGACCAGCCTGAATCAAAGATCAGTTTCAACTGGGCGGCGTTGATCGGCAACATCATCTGGCTCGCCTACCGCAAACTCTACGTGCCGCTGTTGTGGGTGACGGCCCTGGCTGTCGCCGATGTGGTGTTCGTCCTCTACGTCGAGGAGAAACAGCTCGTCTCGGAGAGCTTTCTGGTCGTATGGAATAACGTGTTTGCGGTCGTGTATCTCGGTCTCGTCGGGCTGTACGGCAATTACTGGTACTGGAAGAAATTTCTCAGAACGGGCGGCCTCGAAGACCCGAAGAAACTCCGTTCTAAAGGCGGCACGAGCGCGGTCGCACCGACGCTTGTCGTCATCGCGCTGGTTACGCCGGTCGCCTGGGTCCTGTACAACGCCGCCCCGATCCTTTTCGGCGATGGAACTATCGGCGATCCTCCGTACATCTTCGGCAGGACGGGCCCGCTCACACTCGAGGAAGTGCGCGTCAATCTCCTCGATCGTATAGACGTCGAGCTTGGCGACGCGCGGCTGGACTGCATCTACCGCGAGATCGAGGAACGCGTGGCCGGGGCGGGCGACCCCGAGACCCTGGATCCGTCGACGGTCGAGATGATGCCGGAGGACAACTGGGACTCACTCGATGCGGATGGCAAGCGCCTGATCCTGAGTCAGGTTGTATTGAACAAAGCGTTCTTCGAGTGTCCGCGGCGCAATTTCTGAGGCAACCGCCGGGCGATCGGGCCGCCTGATCACACGTGCAGTTGCTCGGCTCTCCTGGCATCAGGACGACGTCGAATCCGCGAGCCCCCAGGCGGGGAGAACGAAGATCAGCAGGAAGCCCGTGTTGAACAGGACATTGAGAGGCGCACCGGCGGCGACGGACATCGCGCAGTCGACGACGTACCAGCTGCCGACGCCGAAAAGGATCAACCGGCGGCCGAGGGCCGGGTCACGTGGGCAAAGCTCGGTCGCCACAACCCAGAGCATGACCCCGATTCCGACCATCAGGCCGCCGGTGATCGCGCTGAACAGTCGGGCAGTGACGGTGTCCACCGACTGCGCGGAATCCAGCGGGAAGAAGATGAAGTCGGCCATCAGGTTGACGGGCCCTTGCAGCGCCGGCATGGCCGCAACCGCGATGAGTAGGCCGGATCCGAGGGTAAGGATGGCCCCGATCTTGAGCCAGCGTATACGCGCGTTGTTGAACATGACGATCTCCCTGAGCAACCGGGGAGCAGCTTAGGAAGGCTACGTAAGCGTCGCAATTACCTCACAGGTAAGTGGCAGACTTTGGGGGTCAGCTACAATGGGTCCCCTCGAAACCGGGAATTCACGATGGCAGACGCGTTCGGCGTATTGTTGAAAGAGTGGCGATCACGGCGTCGCATGAGCCAGCTCGATCTCGCGCTGGCATCGAACGTGTCCACTCGTCATATCTCATTTCTCGAGACCGGCCGGGCAAGGCCCAGCCAGCCGATGGTGCTGCGGCTGTCCGAGTCGCTCGAGGTGCCTAGGTCCAATCGCAATGCGCTGCTCAATGCTGCGGGCTTCGCTCAGGCTTACAAAGCCCGAAGGCTCGATGAGACGGAGATGTCCGACGTCAGTGCCGCAATGACCTGGATGCTCGACCGCCACGACCCGTTCCCGGCCATTGCACTCGATCGCCACTGGCATATCGTGCGCATGAACGCGTGCTCGCGGGCGTTGCTGGAGCCGATGGGGATCGGCCAGGGCGACAGCCTGCTCGAGGCGTTCCTCTCAAGCGGCGCGTTCGCCGAAGCACTTGAGAATCGCGACGAAATTGCAGGTCACCTGGGTTCGCGACTGCGCACCGAAAGCGCGCATCTCGGTGGGGACGAAGTGCTCGACGCGGCGGCGGATCGGCTTGCTGCAATGGTGCGCGAGAATCCGTTCGCTCAAGAATCGCGCATGCCTGCGATCATCTCCGCGCGCTACAGAGTGGGCGACGTCACGTTGTCGATGTTCTCGACCATCGCCCAGTTCGGGTCAACCGAGGACATCGTGCTCGCGGAGATGAAGATCGAGCTGATGTTCCCGGCCGACGAGTTCACGAGGCAGGCCCTGCTGAGCAGGGCCGGCCACGCGTAACGGCGCTAGTTACCGAAGCGATACTCGAACCCGAGCGAAATGACGTCGGTGTCGACGTTGTCGAGTTCGAAACGGCTCCAATCACCGGTGAGTGAGAAGTTACGGGACAGGCTCACCCGCGCGCCGGCACCGTAATACGGATTCTCGTCGCCAGGCACGTCAATGGAGAAGCCGTCAACACTGACGTCGGCGTCCCAAAAGAACACACCGGCTCGGCCGAGCAGTGTGACGTTGTCGCTGATCGGCAAGCCCAGAGTACCGCCCAGGGTCCAGCCATCCGCGGAGATACTGGTCAGGGAAGACACAGGCCCGACGACGATGGTCTCGTCAATGTCACCGAAGTCCTGATAGCCGAGCTCAATGCCGAACAGCTCACCGAATTGATAGCCGCCGGTGATTCGATACGCGGTGGAATCTGCATCGAGATCGATACCGTCGAAAGTCTCGTCGACTGTCGTCGAGCCGATGCTGCCGCCAACGAAAAACCCGCTGTCGGCCGAAGCTGCAACGGGTACCGAAAGGGCGGCTGTGGCCATGCCGGCGAGCCATAAGGTCTTGGATTTCATGAATATTCTCCTTCGAATTGCCCATACGAAGATGAGGGGAAGCCTCATTAGGCATCAGGCAAGCTGAAGGCAAGCTGAAGACAGCCGGCTTTCCGAAGACCTGGCGTACAGGTCGATGCGGGCACGGTTCAGCGCCCGCACAGGGGCCTTGATCCGTGCACGAAAACGGGGCACGGGCCGGGTGTTTTGTTTCCGTCCGCCGGTTGCGGCATCATCAAGCTCCCCGCCACGCAAGAGGCAAGCAGATCGCCAACCAAGCCGCCGTCCGCCGGGTAGTGTTCACCGACCTCGACGGAACGCTACTCGATCACGATACGTACGACTGGAAACCTGCGGCAGGCGTTCTCGCTGAACTCGCGCGACGGGGCATACCGGTAGTTCTCGTCAGTAGCAAGACGATGCCGGAATTGGAGAACCATCGGCGATCTCTGAATCTGAACGAACCCGTCATCGCCGAAAACGGCGCCGTCATTGACGTACCAGCCGGTTATTTCTCGCACCCCATCCGAGTCGAAGACGATTCCCTGGACCGGTCGGTTCTGCAGCGGCACTTCTACGAGATTCGTGACGCTGGCGATTATGATTGCGTGTCCTTCGAGGAACTTGGCGATGTGGGTATCGCAAGGGCGACCGGGCTCACCGCGGCCGGGGCGGCGCTCGCGAATCGGCGGCATGCATCCGAGCCGATACAATGGCGGGACACAGAAGACCGGTTGACCGACTTCATCGCCGAAGCGGAAGCGCGCGGGCTGCGATGCACGCGTGGAGGCCGGTTCGTGCATCTCATGGGGACGCACGACAAGGCCGATGCGATGATGGCGCTGTGCGATGCTTTTCGCGAGAAATGGCCGGATACGGTTATCGAGAGTATTGCGCTTGGCGATGGGCCAAACGATCTCGGCATGTTGCACGCCGCGGATGTGGCTATTGTAATTCCGGGTCGACACGGTGTGCCAATGCCGCTTGCCGGCCATAAGCAGGTACGAGTCGCTACGGATCCCGGTCCTACGGGATGGGCCGGTGCGATGCGGGAGCTTCTCGACAGTTGGCGCTAGCCGAACAACATTTAAGAAACAGGGACAGGAAATGAGCGACTTCCATCAGAACGGCAAGATAACGACGCTGCACAATCTGACGCAGCGTCCGGTGACGGAACTCGAGGAGGAACTCGTCGGCTTTTCGCGCTATCGGCCAATCGGGCTCGTTCTGCCATCGCTGTATTCCGAGTTGGCGAAGGACGCGCTGGAGAACATCGTTCAGGAACTGACGAACGTGACGTATCTGAACCAGGTCATCATCGGTCTCGACCGGGCCGACGAAAAAGAGTACCGGCACGCGCTCGAGTATTTCGGCCGCCTCCCGCAGAACTACAAGGTGCTCTGGAACGATGGCCCGCGCCTGCGTGCGATCGATGCCATGCTTGACGAGCATGGGCTCGCGCCATTGCATCCGGGTAAGGGCCGCAATGTCTGGTATTGCTACGGCTATGCGCTCGCCGCCGGCAAGATTGACGCGATCGCTCTCCATGACTGCGATATCAAGACCTACAACCGCAGCATGCTTGCTCGCCTCGTGTACCCAGTCGCAAATCCGACCTTCAGCTACGACTTCTGCAAAGGCTATTACCCGAGGATCACTGAGACGTCGCTGGGTGGTCGAGCTACGCGGCTGCTGGTGACACCGCTGATCCTCGCGCTCAAAGTCGTGTGCGGTTCGAGCCACTATCTCGATTTTCTGCACAGTTTCCGCTATCCGCTGGCCGGCGAGTTTGCTTTGCGCAGCTATATGATCACCGATCTCCGGATCCCGACAGACTGGGGTCTCGAAATCGGTGTTCTTAGCGAGATGCACCGCAACCACTCGATGAACCGCGTGTGCCAGGCCGATATCGCAGACAGATACGATCACAAGCATCAGGATCTGAGTGCCGAGGATGCGAGCAAGGGCTTGTCGAAGATGAGTATCGATATCTCGAAGGCGATGTTCCGCAAACTGGCGATCCAGGGTGAAACGTTCTCACTGGACAAGGTGCGCACGGTCAAGGCGACGTACTACCGCATAGCGCTCGATTTCGTGGATACGTTTGCCGCCGATGCCGCGATGAATGGCCTTCGCTACGACCGCCATGCCGAGGAAAATGCGGTTGAGCTGTTTGCGGAGAATATCGTCACGGCCGGCGCCGAGTTCATCGAGAACCCCATGGATGCACCGTTCATTCCGCCGTGGAATCGCGTGCGTAGCGCGATCCCCAATGTCCAGGAGCTGCTGATCGAGGCGGTCGAGAAGGACATGAACGAGTTTTCGGGCTAAATCATGGCGGATGGTACAGAAGGGGCTAAGCGCCTGCGCGCCCGCGTGCGAGCACACCTCGATTTCATCTACGGCGAGTCCGAAGCCAAGGAGATCGTCGAACCGATCATTGACGCGATGCGCTACGGGCCGTCGCTGAGCGAGCCGGAGCCCTATCAGAATTACTGGGACGAATCGGACTGCTGGTTGATCACGTACGCGACGAGTATTCAAGAACCGGATGAGCCCGGTCTGAGGACCCTGAAGCGTTTTTGCGACAACCACTTGTCGGATGCGATCAACGGCGTGCACGTGCTGCCTTTCTATCCGTACAGCTCGGATGACGGCTTTGCCATCGTGGACTACGTTTCGGTAGACGACAAAGCGGGTGATTGGGAAGACGTGAACGAGCTGGCAAAGGACTATCGGCTCATGGCCGACTTCGTGCTCAATCACGGATCCTCGCAATCTCAGTGGTTCCAGAACTTCATCAATCGTACTGATCCGGGAAAAGACTATTACAAGGAAACGAGCCCAGACGAAGATGTGAGTCGGGTCATCCGACCGCGTTCGACACCGTTGCGGATCAAGGTCGAGACGAAAGATGGGGACCGGTGGCTGTGGTGTACGTTCGGACCGGACCAGATCGACTACGATTTCGGGAACCCCAAGGTCCTGCTGGAATTCGTGAGAATCATGCGCTTCTACCTGGAGCAGGGGGTGCGCGTGTTCCGGATGGATGCCGTGGCTTTTCTCTGGAAGGAGCCCGGCACGACGTCCATGCACGATCAACGGACACACGAGATTATCAAACTGTTCCGGACGCTCGTCGACTTCTACGATCCCTCAACGATACTTATCACTGAAACCAACGTCCCGAATCGCGACAACCTGACCTATTTCGGCAACGCGAACGAGGCGCACGCGATTTACAATTTTTCGCTGCCGCCGTTACTGATCAACGCGCTGGTCACGGGGGACTGCCGTCACCTCAAGACATGGATGATGAGTTTGCCCCCGGCACGTTATGGGACCGCCTACCTGAACTTCATCGCATCGCACGATGGCATCGGCCTGCGCCCGACTGCCGGACTGCTGTCGCTGGGCGAAAGGGATCGACTGATCGATACGCTGAGCAGTTTTGGTGGCAATGTTTCGATGCGTACAGGGCCCGACCATGCGCCGGAACCGTACGAGATGAATATCAGTCTCATTGACGCATTGGCTGGCACCACAGAAGGTCCCGATGAATTCCAGCTTGCGCGCTTCGAATGTGCTCACGCGATCATGCTCGCACTCTTGGGAATTCCCGCCGTCTATATCCACAGCGTGCTGGGCACGCCCAACGACAATGAGCGGGTCGCGCAGACGGGCCAGTATCGGTCGATCAATCGACGCAGGTGGTCGCTCGAGGATCTCGAGGCTCTGTTGAGTGATCCACGTAGTCTGCAAGCCCAGGCCTTTGACCGCATAACGACACTGCTCAAACTACGTCGCAAACAGAAGGCATTCCATCCGAATGCCATCCAGTTCACGATGC
>JAAUYD010275692.1_pt1 | contig 40440 bp, 26 predicted proteins | sample 7278101 | NCBI WGS metagenome assembly JAAUYD01 (sample SAMN14350128, study PRJNA611818) | marine sediment metagenome | isolation source: surface marine sediment (0.6m) | place: French Polynesia: Moorea | collected 2018-08
GGCCATCCTCCACGAGGGCTTCTCGGTGGTGGAGGTGCTCAGCCAGTGCCCCACCTACTTCGGGCGCAAGAACAAGCTGGGCGGAGCGGTGGAGATGATGACCCAGCTCAAAGAGAACACCACCCCCATCGGCTCCAAGGCCAAGCAGGCCAATCCCGAGTTGATCGAGCGGGGCATCTTCGTCCAGAAGGACGTGCCCGAATACTGCGCCCAGTATGACGAGGTTATCAAGCGGGCCCAGGCGGCCTGAAATCGGGTTATCAAAGGAGTTGTGTGATGCAGCGGTGTCGAATTGTATTCTCAGGATCAGGCGGTCAAGGGCTGATCAGTGCGGCCATCCTTCTGGCGGAAGCGGCCGTCATCCACGAGGGGCTGGAAGCGGTGCAGTCGCAATCCTATGGGGCCGCTGCCCGCGGCGGCGCCACGCGCAGTGACGTGATCATTTCTAATGAGGTCATCAACATGCCCAAGGTGTTCCAGCCCAACATCCTGCTGTGCCTCACCCAGGAGGCCTACAACAAGTTCCGCGGCATCATCCGTCCAGGGGGACTGCTGATCACCGACACCCGCTTTGTCACCACGACACCGAAAGTGGACGCCCGCCAGGTGGAGTTGCCCCTCTTCCGGGCGGTGATGGAGAGGATCGGCAAGGGGGTGGTCTTCAACATCAGTGTGCTGGGGGCGCTGTTGGCCCTGAATCCCTTGGTGAGGACCGAATCCATCCTGAAGCTGTTGGGAGAGCGGTTCCCCAGTGCCTTTATGGAGATGAATAGAGATGCATTGGAACTGGGACACGCAATCGGTGCTGCAAATACGCCTTAATCTGATAGAATTCTTTCCTTGCTGAACGTCCCGCTGTAAAAAACGCAGCTGATGGTTGCGGCAGCCAATAAGCCCCTCTATGCTGAGCGTGTGTCCATTCTCGATTTGTTGCTAAACCCTACGCAATCGACCGATATTCACATCTTGGCTAGATGGCGGATGGCGGCGGAAGGAACGCCTGAAGATGCTGTGGCGGAGGGACCCCTCAAAACGTTCGATCTCCCGAGATCTCACCATTGGATTGATATTGGTGGTGATGATCGTATCCAGTATCGCACTGATAACGGCCTATCTCATCTCCGCCAGAAAGGCGGAAGCCGAGCTGAATGCCAAGGCCGATGAGTATATTGTCTTTCTCAAAAACACGTTAATTCTACCGATCTGGAACTACGACTTTGACACGATCGACGCGGTCTGTCGCACCTACCTGCAGAATGAACTCATCACGGGGATCTCCGTTGCGGACCATCGCGGTCAAATAAAGGTAGACCTGGCGAAAGCGGAAATTGAACCCTCCACGGTCCGAGACGCCACGCTATCACACCATAATATCCCCATCGCAACGGTGAAAATCTCACTGGCACCAGGCTACCTGACCAAATTCAACCGGCAGCTGTTTTGGTCCTTCTCATTGATCATCCTGATCAACCTCGCCATATTACTGATCATGACCGGTTTCATGCTGCGGATGTCTCTTAAAAGGCCGCTGGACCGCCTCAATTCGATTGTGGACGATTACGCTGAGAGCAGACGCCCCTCCCTGAACCGTGATATTCACCACCTTGAATTCAAGCCTTTGGTCAATACCCTCGCGGCCATGGGCCAAAAAATCGAGCGACAGGTATCTGCGATTCGCAAAGCAGAACGAAATTACAGGGGCATATTTGAAAATGCCGTCGAAGGGATCTACCAAAGCACGCCTTCAGGCCGGATTCTAAGCGCCAACCCGGCCTTCGCCAATATCCTGGGTTACGCCAAGCCGGAAGATCTCCTGACGGCTGTCGCCGACATTGGGGCGTCCCATTGGGTGGACCCCGATCATCGGAAGGCCTTTATACGAAAAATAGAGGCTGAAAAGGTCGTCAGCGACTTCGAAACCCGATTGCGGCGCAAAGACGGCAGAATCATCTGGGCCGCCATCAATGCACGCCCCATATATGACGCCGATGGGCAGTTGCGGCATTTTGAAGGCATGGTTCAGGATATCGACCAGCGGAAAAAGGCCGAATCTCAATTGCTGCGTCTTTCTACCGCCGTGGAACAGGTGGCGGACATCATCTTTATCACAAACGATCAAGGCCATTTCGCCTATGTGAATCCGGCCTTTGAAAAAAGCACTGGGTATGGGAACGAGGATTTGGTGGGTCATAAACCGGATCGGTTGGCGGCGGATGATCAGGTCGCGACCATCTACGGTGAAATATGGGAGACGGCCTCACAGGAGAACGTGTGGACGGGCCGGATCACCAACAAACGCCGAAATGGGGAGTTCTTCATCGTCGATACCATCGTCTCGCCCATTAAAAGCGGCTCCGGGCGCTTTTTGGGATATGCGGCCGTCAACCGTGATGTCACCGACAAGGTACGGTTTGAGAATCAACTCCGCCAAACCCAAAAAATGGAGGCGATCGGCACGTTGGCCGGTGGAATTGCCCATGATTTCAACAATATTTTAGGGGTGATCATTGGATGCAGTGAACTGGCCAGGGATACCCTTCCAGATGACCATGTCGCCAATACAGATATGGAAAAAGTGCTGGATGCCGGATTACGCGCCAAGTCATTGGTCCGTCAGATCCTCACCTTCAGCCGGCAGACCGAAAGCGCTCAGAAGCCGCTTATGATGCAGCCCTTTGTTAAGGAGGTTGCGAAATTTTTGCAGACGACGTTGCCCAACAGCGTCGAAATTCGTCTCCAAGGCGACGTGGCGGACAAGGCCATTCTTGCGGATCCCACCGAGATTCAGCAGGTTCTCATGAACCTTTGCACCAATGCAGCGCACGCGATGGCACCGAATGGTGGTGAGATCCACCTCCATCTCTCGGAAACTGAATTCGATATCGAGGCCGCCGCGCGCATCACTGAAATTAATCCCGGAAACTATCTCAACCTCACGGTTTCTGACCGTGGGCAGGGAATCCCAGAGGAGATCATCGATCGGATATTCGATCCCTTTTTTACGACCAAACGCGTTGGCGAAGGGACCGGTTTGGGACTGAGTGTGGTCCACGGAATCGTGAAAAAATATGCCGGCGCTATTTTAGTGGAAAGCCGTGCTGGCCACGGCACCACCTTTCAGGTACTGCTGCCGTGCCTTGAACACCCTGGTTTTGAGATCGTTTCAGAAAGCGCCTCCGAACCACCTGGCGGCAAGGAAAAGATTCTTTTGGTCGAAGACGAGGCGGTCCTTGCCAACATCATCCAACGGATCCTGACCGGGCTTGGTTATGACGTGCAGAGTTTCGGCGACGGTGAAAAGGCGTTTGCATACTTCCAAGCAGATGCGGGTTCATTTGATCTTGTTCTGGCAGATCACCACATGCGCCCCATGGATGGAATCGGTCTGGCGAGAAAGGTTCGCGAGGTTCGCGCCGCTATCCCGGTGGTACTTTATTCCGGCATGTGTGACCGTCGCCTGAGTGCACGGGCGAAGGCAGAGGGGGTTCAACGTTTATTGGCCAAACCCCTCAACCGCTTGGAATTGGCTTTTGAGATCCGAAAGGTGTTGGATGAATAGGGACAGGATCACGCCGCAAGACGAGAGGGAAGCAAAGGTACTGATCATCGATGATGATGAGGGCATGGCCTATACCCTCGCTCGTATGGCCCAAGACGCGGGTCTTGATGCCAAAACCGCCGCCAGCTTATCCCAAGGTCTGCCCCTGGCGGCATCCGGTAATTACGATGTCCTTTTTTTAGATGTGCGCTTGCCGGATGGCAGTGGGATTGATGCCATACCCGAAATACAGGCAAGTCCATCTCCACCGGAGATCATCATTATTACGGCCTTCAGCGATAGGGACGGCGCTCAGATGGCCCTGAAAAGCGGTGTCTGGGATTACATTGAAAAACCGGCCCGCATTGACACACTGAAGCTATCGCTGAAACGGGCGCTCCAGTACCGCAAGCAAAAAAAGGTGAACGAAGAGCCGTTGTCGGCGGCGCGCAACGGGATTATTGGTGAAAGCGCAAACCTGCTGATGTGCATCACCTTAATGGCACACGCCGCCAAAAGCGATGCCAACGTCATTATCAGCGGCGAGACAGGTACGGGTAAGGAGGTGTTCGCCAGGGCGATCCACAACAACAGCGCAAGGTTTCGTAGACCGTTTATTGTGGTCGATTGCGCATCTTTACCGCAGCATCTGACGGAAAGCATCCTCTTCGGCCATAAAAAAGGCGCCTTCACCAGCGCCGATAGCGACCGCGTGGGGCTGATCAAAGAGGCCGATGGCGGAACACTATTTCTAGACGAAATCGGCGAGTTGCCGCTGGCATTGCAGAAAACCTTTCTGCGTGTACTTCAAGAGCGACGCTTCCGACCCGTTGGCAGTAAAAAGGAAGTTAAAAGCAACTTTAGGCTCGTATCCGCAACGAACAGGGACCTGATGGCAGCAGTTGAGAAAGGTCGCTTTAGAAAAGATTTACTCTATCGGCTTCGGACCATTGTGATTGATCTTCCAGCCCTGCGGGAGCGGCCCAATGATATCAAAGAAATAGCGAAATACCACATGGCGCGGTTCTGCCAGAATGCAGACCAGCCTTCACGCGCCCTATCGGATGAAGTCGTTCACATTCTGCAGCAATATGACTGGCCGGGCAACGTCAGAGAATTGGTCAACACGCTCGAAAGTGCCGTTGCGTTGGATCCCACTTGTCCCACGCTATACCCAATACACCTTCCCGAGCATATTCGTACGCATTCATTGGAGAAGGGTCGGCGGGAGCCATCCACTTCAGCTGAAAAAAATAGGATTGTCCGCCAAACCGATGGGAAGCTCCCGACCATGAAAACGTATCGCCGACACGCCACCGAGGCTGCAGAGAAGCAATATCTGAGTGAACTGCTGCATCAGACACAAGGCGACATCGATGAGGCATGTAAGATTTCAGGGCTCAAACGGGCGCGACTGTATGAACTAATGAAGAAGTATCGTGGGTAATTCAAGGGATGAAACACCGCGTATCTCATTGCCGAAAAACGAAGGCCATCTCCCATATAGCGCGGTAGGATTCAGTGACTGAGAAATTGGCGATTCATTGATCTTGCCGGCCGTAGAGTGAGTTGTACTTGTTCAGACCCGATCTGAAGGAGCCGATTTTATGGCGTGTCTGTCCAGCTAACATCACGCTACCAGCTTTTCCTACCAGTATTATTCGCCCTTCTTGAGCGTATCAAATACCGTTCGGCCACAGCTCATCTTCCCGATTGCGTTCGCTTATGGATATCGTAATCGAGCCATTTAGCCGAGTCCGCTTGAAGCGTTTCAATCTCTCGGTATTGCTTCATGAGGATCCTCACCAATATGCGTCTGGTGGCACCTGGAATATCTCGCTCCCTCAAGACACCTTACGCCCTTTCAGTATCGGATGCTGGGATACGATGCTTCAGCTCTTCAATGTCGCCAAGAGCCCGCACCATCCCAGTACCGCAGGCTCAATAATATTCATCCTATTCGCGACTTTCGTGGGGTGATTGCTGCTTCCTCGCTCTTGTGACTTCCTACTCAGTATCTGCGTATTTATGTGCCATGACCTTATCATTTTGTCATCTTACGAAATCGTGAAGGCTGGATGGGAAGTCTTTTTTGGTTGGCAAAAACAATATCCTCGGGACAATAAGCGCAAAGGCACATACAAACACTGCATTCACCTATGCACTCGCAGCATTCGTAGTCTGGATTTAAGGAGTCTTTTACGATTCTGCTTGATAGCGCGCCGACCATATCCTCGACGGGCAAGACACTTGACATAAGTATCTCTGCATCGGGTTCCAAATCCACTATCGTAACGCCATCGCTTAGGTCTTCAGTCTTGACAATCGCATCTCGTGGAATTTCCAGTAGAAATTGGGCCATCCGCATGGTAAGTGTTTTTTTCCCATCATCAATGATTTTTCCAGCGACTCTGCTGCTAGGAGCCTTTAACGCGCTTTTGGTTTTCTCTATCCGGTTTGTCATTTCTCACCCCCTTCGCTGTTATGAATGATTAGGGATCCATCGATATAACGCTGCTATAGTAAACGCTTCATAAGAATAAAAGTAAATTGTAATAAATTCTCACTTAAATTCCAGACCTATACAGATTCTGCAATACTCAGCGGCCGATTGTTTGTCTTTTCAATTTGAATCAGCTTTTTCGCAAACAACCGAATATATGACGGTATAACAATTTTATATAATTCGCAAAAAGGTGATTTGGAGAAAGGATGACCGTTAATTCGTAAGTTTGTAATTGGACATCCGCTCGAGCACACAGGAAACCATAAACAGGACAAGCACTCGTCATCATCTGGTTTCTGCATTCTTTCAAACATCGTCCATGGGAATGATTTTTTCGTGGCGAATAAAAGGTCATTGCCGGGCCAGATTCCTTTATCTTCCGTACTCATTGGGCAGGATACGACATGCCCGTCTGGCTTCACGACGATGTGATTATGGCCGATCCCACAGATTTGTCCAAAGGCAGGCTGAAAAAAATGAAGATCCGCGATTCTGAGCTGCTTTACGAAATCTAATGAATATGATGGTGATTCGAGCGCCCTGAAGGCACGCGCGAAGGATTCAGCAACACGATCGCAAACATTAGAATATTTCAACAATGTGTCAGCAGAATTCTCCCAACTACAATCGGATTGCCGGACCAAGTTGATTCGTGTACTTAATCCACATTGGCGAATCCAATCTATCAATTCAGAAAGACTATCGCTTGTCTCTGAGCTAATTGTCGATGTGATGTAGGGATTAATATCATGCTCTCTTAAAAGGGCCAAATTCCTCTGTATCGTTGCCCAACTTCCAGTCCCATCCTTCTTAAATATTCTAAAGGTATTGTGAGCAGATTCATATCCATCAATGGATATGCTTAAGCGGGTATTAGGATCTTTTAGTATGTGTAGTATTCTTTCATTTAGAATCGTGCCGTTTGATAGCAGTGAAAAATGTAATTCAGTTGAATTATCCGTCATCAATTCTTCAATTACGGCTTTAAACTTCTCAATAATTGGATAAACCAATGTTGGCTCACCGCCGGCGAATTTAATCGTCAATTTTTTTAGATTGTACTTTTTTGAAGTAAATGCTAGTGAATTTGCCACCTTTTTTAACACGTTGTATGACATAGTGATCGGGCGCTTATCTTCTACAAAGCAGTAACGACATTTCAGATTGCAAATATTTGTTAAGTGCAGCCAAACTTCCACATGTCGAGGTGGTTCTAATTCATAGTCATTTTGCAAGCAATACGGTAAGTAAGCACCATCTCTTTTTAAATAGCCATTCCGTAATAGAAAGAATATGTTTGCCAAATCGCTCTCAGAGCGAATGGGGTCACTCAACAGATCCGAAACCTTTTTCTCCTTGCTGAATTGCTCTAATACCCTCATTGTCTTTTTCTTTATGACAACCGGCCACCCTTGGTTCGATGGATCAAATACGACCCAATGGTCTGAGTCGATTTGCTCCTTGAATAGCAGGCCTGATGCACTCAGTTTGTCATCGAGGTGAACGTCTTCTCTGCATATATTGGGTGAATCATTGATCATGATATGGGGATTCTTTTCTGCTTTTTACTCTATCTTCTGTATAAATTAATCCGAACACATTGATACCTGCGGGATCTAATCAACAAATATCCATAAACGGCGCCTTGTGATGGCTGAATACAGGACTGCGCTGAACCAGCCACATCATCATAGATGGTCGTCATCCTACCTTCGGTTCTCGTTCATCAAGGCAACGTTTTAATTCAATAAATTGGGATCGATTTATCCAACTTGATCCTTGATATTCATTCTCGATGATCTATTGCGAAGTAAAAAATACTTGGAGGAGGAGACGCCATTTGTGAAAGGCAGCGGGCGCTGTGTCGCAATAGAGAAAGGACGAAAATATGAACCAACCAATACTTCAGAAAAGAGGAGTTTGTTTACCTATCAATCTATTATACAATTTGTCAAGTTTTTCTTTTGTTAAAGCAATTTGTACTGACAAGAGGGTTGTGATGAGTTGAAATTAATCACCCTATCATTGCAATTGATCAAACGGGTAAATCCAGTGAACCAAATGAGATCAAGATTGAGACCGGCGGAAGGTATCTGAAAAACAACCGCAATTTCTGAATCTAACCCTTACCCTTCTCAAGATCTCTCCAGTGCACGCGTCGACAAAGCGCCGTAGACCATGGACCTGTCCTGGTAGTCATCTCCATCCGAATTCACTATGTATGGTACACCGGGACCGCTTCTGTTGGCACCCAGTCCGCGCACCTGCTCCGGCGCTGCCGGCATCTATGCCTGCCAGACAAAGCTTTATGACGTCTTGGATAACTTCACGAAAGATGGGGATCCCACCAGCCATATGCAGCTTAGGGACCAGCCTGATGGGGGATCATCGAAGGTGACGTGAATTGGAAGAAGCCCAGGAATTGGCTTCCCCTGCACCGAATCGGCCTCATTCAAGGCAAAACCGCGTCTCTCATGCTTGGGGCAACGCGAACGACTGAGCGATATCGAACCATCCGTAGGCAATGGCTTGTAGAGGTCTACCGGCAAAGACGATGGATTTGGCACCCACGTACAGTCCGCCGGTTTTTTCATAGAAGCGGCGGCTGGGATTTCCGGCCAACACCCAGACCATGATTGAATAGAAGTTCCGTGCGTAGAGATGGTCGGCCAGAACGGATAACAATCGCCTGCCGAACCCACGCCGCTGAAATCCTGGGGCAACATACAACTCGTAAATTTCGCTCCGGTAGATTTCATTGTTGGACCGTTCCGGACCGCCACAAATGTAGCCTACGGGCCTGCCGCCCTGCTCCTCAACAACCAGCCAAAGCATTTGTGGTGCCAACAGTCCGATACAGATCTCCCGCTCTATACGGCGATGATTGAGGTTATTCAGAAAGGCACGCGGCAGGATCTCTTTGTAGGTCGAGCGCCAGCTGTCCACGTGAATTTTGGCGATCGCCCCAGCATCTCCCGGATGCGCCCGGCGTATGGTAGTTTCGTTGATCATCGCTGTCGCTTTGCCATTTATGTGGGGGACAGGCCCAATATGCGCATCACCAGTATACGCCAATTGGCGTCAAACGCAACGCACCAGCGCTGATTCAGATCGAAGGCCTCCGAGTTGGGCATTGGCCCATCATGTGGCAGTTTGATCCAGAATCGTTCAGAAGCGCGTTGCAAAAAGGCTTCTTTGCAGCAGCCAGCGTGGCGGCAGGTTGAGCGCAAGTACGACCATCGGTACTGCCGGAAAGAAGGGACTCAGGGACTGAGCGAGGAGATCGGCGCCTCCGCGCTTTGCGCGCCATCGGCAGCGGTCTGCGAGGGATGGCCGTTTTCGCCGGCAAGTCTGACCGTCAGCCCGAAGTCATCCAGAATGGTGTATAGCGCCGGTACCACGAGCAGGACGAGAACCGTGGATGCGAGCATGCCAAAAACGATGCTGGCGGCCAGCGGGATCAATACCTGCGCCTGCAGGCTCTTCTCCGCCAACAGGGGCAACAGTCCGGCGACCGTGGTCAAGGTGGTGATCAGCACCGCCCGGAAACGTTCCCGGCTCGCGCGGCGGGCCGCATCGCTCGTCTGCCGCCCCCTTCGGCGGTGGATCTTGATGAACTCGACCAAGAGAATCGAGTCGTTGACCACGATGCCGGCCAGGGAGACGGCGCCCATCATGCTGGGCATGCTCAGGTCCAGACCCATCAGCAAATGCCCCACGATCACCCCGATAAACGCCAGCGGAATGGCCACCATCACGGTGGCCGGTTCGATGTAACTGCGAAATTGAAAACTGAGCAGGATAAAAATCCCCACCAGCCCGATGACAAACCCGCGGGCCAGGGAGGCGCCGGTTGCCGCCGACTCCTTGGCCTCCCCCTCCAGTGAGACGCGCACACCCGGATGGGAGGTGCGGAGTTGGGGCAAAAACGTTTCCTTCATCAGGGTCATGATCTGCTGGGTGTTGGCAATGCGGGCATCCACGTCCCCCTGGATGGTCACCGTGCGTTGGCCGTCCACGGCGGCGATGCGGGCATAGCCGCGGTCACGGCTCAAGAGCGCCACGGATTCAAGGGGCGCCTGCTTGCCGTCGGGCAGGGTGACGTGGAAATCGGTCAGATTGGCCAAACTGCTTTTATCCTCGTCCCGCAGCCGGACGTCGATTTCATAGGATTCGCGGCCCACCTGGATCTCACTCACGGTGCGGCCGTGGTAGGCGCTGCGCAGCTGGGAGGCCACGGCCTGGGCATCCAGGCCCAGCGCCTTGGCCCCTTCCCGCATTCTCAAGCGGAATTCGGGTTTCCCCGGTCTGAGGTCGTCTGAGAGATCGAACACCCCATGGAACTGATTGAGCCACTCCTGGAGTGCCAGCGAAGCGCTTTTCAGTTCCGCAAGGTCGTCACCGCTCAACCGGATGTCGATTGGTCGCCCGGCCGGCCCGAAACCGGATTCGCCGAACTTGAGGGCGATGACATCCGGCACCCGGCCGGTTATGGCCCGCCAGCGATTGAGGATGTCGTCGATGCGGGCGTTGCGAAGCTCGGCCGACAGCAGATCCGCCGAGACCGTGGCCAGGTGGGCGCCGGATTCGTAAGCGTCTGAATTGTGATTGTACTGCACCGAGACGTTCTGAATCAGTCGCATGCCCTCCGGCTGGTCCGGGCTGAATTCACGGTCCACCTGGTGGATGGCGTCCACGACCCGGCCGACGAGGGTTTCGGTGGTGGCCAGTGGTGTGCCCTGGGGCAGGAGGATGAGCGCCTGCACCAAGTCGCCGTCTACATCGGGAAAGGCTTTGAATTTGAGGATGCCGGCCGCCAGGGTACCGACAGAGAGGATGAAGGCGCCGATGACCATACCGACGAAGAGGTACCGCCAGCGGATGACACGATCCACCACGGCGCCTAGGACCCGCTCCCGAAATCGCTCTAGACGCTCTTCGAACCAACGGCGAAAGCGACTGCGGCGGCGGCTCTCCTGGTGCGCCAGTGCATGGGCCAGGTGATTGGGCAGGATCCAGAAGGCCTCGACCAGGCTGACGGCCAACACCAGAATCAACACCACGGGCATGACCCGGAGCACTTTGCCCATGTCGCCCTCGAGGAACGCGATCGGTCCAAATACGCAGATGGTGGTGGTGAAGGAGGCCAGGACGCCGTTCTTGACTTCGCGAACCCCCTCGATCACCGCCGTCAGGGCCGGCTTGCCGCGGTCGAGGTGGGTGGCCACATTCTCGGCGATGACGATGGCATCGTCCATAAGGAGCCCCAGACCGATCAGCAGGCCCACCATTGTGAGCATGTTCAGCGAATAGCCGATCTGGGGCATGACGAAAAAAGCGCCCAGGAAAGACACCGGCAATCCCATCGCCACCCAGAACGACAACCGCAGGTTGAAAAAGAGCCACATGGTGAGAAACACCAGCACCAGTCCCTGTAGGCCGTTGGTGGTCAGCAGGCGCAAGCGATCGGCGACAATCGAAGAGACATCCTGGGTCAGGCTCAGTAGGACGCCTGGCGGTGCGATGTGACGCTCCTGTTCGACAAATTGCTTCACGGCGTCGTACATCTCGAGGGTGTCCTCGGTCTTGGTCTTGCTGATCTCCAGCAGTCCGGCCCGCCGGCCGTTGAAGATAAACTTCTCCTCGGCCAGTTCGAACACGTCGCGGATCTGGGCGATGTCACCGAGTCGGATCTCGGCGCCGCTGCTACCGGCAACGACGACCAGATCGTTGAATTCGAGCGGGCTTTTGCGTTCGTCGGTGAACCGAATCAGAATATCCTGGTCCCGGGTTTCGATGGCACCGGCGGGCAGATCGACGCTCTGGCGTGCAATCACACTGGCAACATCATCCACGGAGAGGCCATACTGCATAAGGATGCCGGCCGGTATCTGGATGCGGATTTGGCGATCCGAAAACCCGCTCACCGTGACCAAGGAGACGCCCGCATCGCGTTTGAGACGGTCTTTCAGATGCTCGGCGTAGTGTTTGAGATCCGTGACAGTCATGGGACCGGATACGGCGATGGCAACGACCCGGTCGGTCTGATTCAGTTTTTCCACTACCGGATCCTCGGCCTGATCCGGGAAATCGTCAATGGCGTCCACCTCCGATTTGATGTCCTGGAGAAAGGTGTCAATCTCGCCGCCGGGCTCCATTTCCACGGTGACGGTTCCCAACCCCTCCCTGGCCTCGGCGATGGTTTCCCGAACATAGCTGATCCCGTCCACCGCGTCCTCGATCCGACGACAGATGGCGTCTTCGATGTCCGCGGCCGTGGCACCGGGGTAGACCACCGTAATCTTCACCAAGTCTTTGGAAAAATCGGGGAAGGTTTCGCGACGCAGCGAGGAGAGGCTCATCACCCCGAGCACCACAAAGAGGATCATCAGCAAATTGCCCGCTGTGGGGTGTTTGGCGAAAAAGCGGATCATGGTCGCCTCCTATTTGTCACCCGTTGAAGGACGGACGGCCTGGGCCGCGAGCCGCCGCCGGAGGGGCCCGTCCTCAACGGCCTCCAGGAGCATTCCGTCGATGGCCGGCACCAGATCGGAGACCACCAACCGATCGCCGGCAGCCAGACCGTCGGCGAGCACATGAAGGTCTCCCTGGGAAAAGTCCACGTTGACCGGCTTGCGGGCCAAGCGGTCTTGGGCATCCACGATGTACACCTGGTCGTCATGCAGCGCCGACCGGGGGATCACCATTGTCGAAGCGATGGGGCGTCCGCTGATCTCAACTTCGCAATACATGTTGCGGACGAGCGGGGGGCGCTGACCGATGATCACCTGATCATAGGGGCGGTCCACCACCACAATGATGCCCACGGTGCGTGTTTGGGCGTCGATAGTGGCGTCCGCGCGGGCAAAGCGGGCCTCCCATTCGGCACCGAAGCCGGCGTTCACCAGACGAACCCTGACGGACAGGTCGAAAAGGGCGCGCAGGTTGTCCATGCGCAGGCGATCCAGGCGCGTACTGTCGCCATCGAGGGCCGTGGGGGCGTTGCCGGCCAGCAGCCTGCGCACGGCGCTTAGGGGCAGTTGGGCGGCAATTTCAGCCTGATCGATGCCGTCTGCCGTGGCAATGGTTTGACCCTGTTGGACGTATTGTCCGATTTCGGCTTCCGTATCGGTGATGCGGCAATTGTAGGGTGCCACGATCTCGGTGCGGGCCAGATCCAGCCGGGCCTCCTCCAGGCGGGCCTGGTTGTAGACCAAATCCGCTTCAAGCGATTGTCGCGATGCGGGTATCAAGGCCAGGGCATTCTCGATCTCCTGCACCTGGTTGAGCTGGCTTTGGGTATTCATGCGGGCCTGATCCAAAGCGCTGTCGGAGATGGAGCGGTTCTCCCTGGCCAACTGGTTGCGGGCCAGCTCCTTCTGGCTCAGATCGAGCAGCGTGCGTTGGATTTTCAGGGTCGACCGGTGATTCATCTCCTGCCGCTCCAGTTCCGCCAACTGGGCCTCGATCTTGGCGATGTTGGCCGCCATCTGCCGTTCGGCCAGTTCGAAATCGATGGTGTCGATGCGCAGCAGCACCTGCCCCTGCCGGACCAGACTGCCTTTTTTAAAGTCCGGATCGACATACACTAGCCGACCGCTGACCTCCGGCACCACCTGCCAGACCCGCCCGGGCGAGACCAGCCCATATCCAATGGCCCGCGGCACCACATCCATGGGCGCCATTTCCAAAATTCGAACCTGGCGGGCGATCTCCTGGGCAGGGCGCTGCTGGGGGACGTCTTTGGAACCCACCAGCAGCGCGACGATCAGGACGGCGACGGCGATGGGCACTACGATCAACACCTGTTTTATGGCCGGCATACGGCCAGATTTGGTATCCATGGTAAGTCCTACTCCTCAGGGATAGTCCTACTCCTCAGGGGGCTGTCGGTGCATCCGGGCTGGAGGCTGCGATGGGCGACCATCCGCCGCCAAGGGCCTTGTAGAGGCGGATGAGATTGGAGGTGACCGTGGCGTCGCTGATGGCCAGCTGATCCTGAAAGGAGAGCAGCGACCGTTGAGCATCCAGGACATTTTGAAAATCCGACAGCCCGGCACGATAACGGTTACGGGCCAATTCCACCGCCCGCTCGGCGGCGTCAGCGGCCTGGCTTAGGGAACGGCGGCGATCCTGTTCGTCGGCATAGGCGACGAGGGCGTTTTCCACATCCTCCAACGCGGTCAGCACCGCGGTTTCGTAATGAATCAGGGCTTGTTCTTGCCGGGCGGTTTCAACGTCGATCTGCCGCCGAACGCGGCCGGCTTCGAAAATGCGCCAAGAAACACTGGGACCGATGCTGTAGGTGCGGCTTGCGGCCGTCAGCAGATCGCTGCTGGCGAGGGATTCCAGGCCGATGGACCCCAGCAGGTTGAACTTGGGATAGAGTTCGGCCGTGGCGACGCCGATGCGGGCGGTTTGCGCAGCCAGTTCCCATTCGGCTCGGCGCACATCGGGGCGACGGCGCAGGGTCTGCGCCGGTATGCCGACGGCCAGTTCCATGGGGGTCACCGGAACGGGGCGCCGTTCCGACAGGAAGTTGTTCAGGGTGCCCGGCGGTTGGCCCAGGATAACGGCCAGACGGTTGAGGGCCTGCTCAACCCCGGTATTCAGAGAGGGGATCTCCGAGCGGGTGCTTTCCAGATTGTAACGGGATTGCTCCACCTCCAGTTGGGCGGCGAGGCCGGCGCCAAATCGGTTCTGAACCAGCCGATAGGTCTCCGCCTGAGCATCTCGATTGGCGTTGGCGATATCCAGCCGGGTCTGGAATGATCGCACCTCGATATAGTTCAGGGCCACTTCCGCGGTCAGGCTCACCAGCACGTCGCGCAGGTCCTCGCGGCTGGCCGCCACATCCGCGTCCGCCGCCTCCACCGAGCGCCGGACCCCGCCGAAGATATCCAGTTCCCAGCTCGCGTCGAATCCGGCGCTGTACAATTCACTTTCGCCACCGATGCCGGTGTTTTCACTGGAACGGTTCTTGGTCGCCGCGGCGGCGGCGTTGACGGTTGGAAAGCGATCGGCACCGCTGATTCCCCGGCGGGCACGAGCCTCGCGCAGACGGGCGGCGGCGGCGCGGAGATTTGGGCTATCGGCAATGGCCTGCTCGATCAGACGCGTCAACAGGGGATCCTCCAGCGTCAGCCACCAGCGGGCCAGCAGATCGGGGTCCAGGGACTCGGCACGCAATCCATCTCTCAGCGCCGTTTGCCAGCCATCCGGCAGATCGGTATCGGGAGGGACAAAATCCGGCCCAACGGCTGCGCAACCGACCATCATCAGCAGCGCGACGGCGAAACTGAAGGTGGCCAATTTCCGTTGAAGACGTGTCTGTAGTGGTACACAAGCGGTCTGCTTCATGGATCTGCTTTCACTGAGGACGAAATCTCACCTGAAGATGCGGGGGAAGGAAGGATCCTAATCGGCCGTTGTCGCAGCGAGTGGCTGATCTCTCGTAAGTGCCGCCCGTGTCCAAGCGATGATCAGGCGACGAATTTCACCGGCCTCCTGCGCGCTATACCCCTCCACGCCGAGACAACGCACCACGGCTTCCCGACCGTGACGAAACATGATGACCTGACCGATCAGCATGAACGCCTGGTATGCGGCGGTCGTTGCATCGCTTTCCCCCGTGATGACCATGATCAGCTTCGAGATGCTATCCACCACCGGCGCGATGATCTTCTCATAGAGGATGTCGAAGGCGGCGGTTGGCGACAACTGCTCGCGCATGATCAACCTGGCGTGACCGCCAACCTTAGGGTGACCACAGAATAGGTCCACCATGTCGCCCAGGCAGCGGGTTAACAACGTGAGGGCGGTCTCTGGATCGCGGTCAGCACCGCCCCAAAAGGCATGGATGGCATCGATATGGGGCCGCAGGTGCGCGGCGGGAAACTCGGAGATGCTCTCGAAAACGGCCAGGTAAAGGCCCTCTTTGCCGCCGAAATAGTATGGAATGGCGGCCAGGTTGCACCCTGCCTGGTTGGCAATCATGCGCGTGGTGGTGCCGTTAAAACCGTGTTCGGCAAAGGTGTCGATGCCGGCCTGAATCAATCGATGTTTGGCGGTCGCTTCTTTCGCCATACTGCAATCCCCCCTTGGTTTCCCAGAAAAATAATACTATCGATTGAATTAGTCAATCGATTGACTTATTTTTTTTGGAGAGGCAATTGTCATGGCAAAATACAATATATCTATCTAATTTTTTTATATTAATTCAGTTTCACGCGAAGGAGACAGGTCTGGAATTTTCGTAAGACTGCGGCGAGGCCCCCGAACATCGCTTGGGCGGGTCTACCAACCAGGCGCCCTTCCCAATGGCCAACGCATACCGGCCCTCCATCCCCGTAAAGGCCGGATGATCCAGTTGACCCGTCCGCTGATGCGGTGCTATTCACCCCAACCGCCCGGGCCGGTCTTTTCGGGGCAGCACCACTGATTGTCGGCGAATGCAGGCAGTCCCGTTAAATTGGGGGTTGCGAGAAGCACTGCGGGAAAAATCGACGACTGGCCAAGGCGGGAGGCCGCTAATACAGCGATGATATGGTTGGTTTGACTTGCGTGAATAAGCCGTATATCGATATATCTCATCGAAAATGCGATGAAATTTGACGACACCGCTCCTAACTGTCCCTGGATGACCGGTGCCGGTTGGATGCGGCTGCGTCACATGCTGTTTCCTTCCAGCGCGCCACTATCCAGGACGAAAGAAGAGGATGAGAGACAAAGAGCTTAACATCGATACCGTTCTCTCCCCCGCCTATCGCCAGATCTGGGATAACTCCCTTTTGGGTATTATGGTGTTGGACAGCGATGGCATCGTTCGCTACATCAATCGGCTGTTGATCCGCACCGACGACCTCCAGGACGCCGACATCCTCGGCAAGAAGATGGTCGATTTCTACCCCATGGAGAAGGAGCGGCACGTCAGCATCCGCACCATCAAGAGCGGCAAGCCCATCATCAAGAAGACCATTCTCTACTACTCTCACAAGAACAAGCTGGTCAACTCGCTGATCTCTACCTTCCCGCTCTATTCCAAAGGCGAAGTAGAGGGGGTGATCCATTTTTCACTGAACCTGCAGATCAGCCAGCGCCTGATCGAGCGCCATGAGTGTCAGGAGCCGCCGCTTCTGGATGCCGCGCCCCTCCAGGAGAAGGAGACGTACACCTTCGCCTCCCTCATCGGCGACAGTCCCAAATTCAGAAATGCGGTCACCTATGCCAAATCCAACAGCCAGACCGATTTTTCGGCCCTGATATGGGCCGAGACGGGCTGCGGCAAAGAACTCTTCGCCCAGTCCATGCACCACGCTTCCGCCCGGCATGACAAACCCTTCATCCCCATCAATTGCGCCGCCATCCCGGACAATCTCCTGGAAGCGACCCTCTTCGGCACCGCCAAGGGGGCCTTTACAGGGGCCATCGAAAAAGCGGGCCTGCTGGAGAACGCCCAGGGCGGCACCCTTCTGCTGGACGAGCTCAACTCCATGTCCCTGGAGCTGCAGGCCAAACTGCTACGGGTGATCCAGGAGAAGAAAATCCGCCGGGTAGGTGCCCTGCGGGAAAAACCCATCGACGTAAAATTCATCTCCACCTGCAATATCCCGCCGTCCCAGGCGCTGGAAACCAACAAAATCCGCATGGACCTCTTCTACCGCCTGGCCGTCGTGGTGATCGAAATCCCTCCCCTGCGGCAGCGCAGGACCGACATCCCCCTGCTGAGCCGCTACTTTCTGGACCAGTGGGCGGTGGACAGCCGGCAGCCAACCGTCGACATTTCCGACGCCGTCGATGAAATGTTCGACCGCTATCCATGGCCGGGGAACGTGCGGGAACTGGAGCACACCCTCAAATCGAGCCTCAGCGTGCTCCACGGAGAGCGCACGATCCGCCGTCACCACCTCTCCTCCTACTTCACCAACAACTACCACCGGGTGGTCGCTGGCGATACGGGCCAGAACACCGATGGGGTCGCCTCTCCGCCCGCCCGCCCGCACCTGACCGGCGGCATCCGCTCGGATGATCTGCCGACGCTCGATGGCGGCGACAACATCTGCCTCAATACCACCTTGCAACAGATCGAGGCCATGTACGTGGAACGGGCCCTGATCAAGGCGGGCTACAACATCTCCAAGGCCGGCCGCTTCCTCAACCTCTCGCCCCAATCGATGCGGTACAAAATCAAAAAAATCGGCCTGCGAATTCCCACCGAGTGATTGAAAAATATTTTACTTATTTGAAATAATTTTCAAATAATGATGAATATTTTTTAGCCATTTGCTCAGCCAGCCAGCCAATCGAACGCCCCTTCTTTTTAATTTTAGCGTATTATTTCTGGGCCATACGAACCACAGCCACCCTCTCCTCTACCGCCACCGCGCCCATGGTACGATTCTGGCTCTATTGGTGGTCGTGACAAAGAAACACGGTGACCGCCAGATCCAGGCGCACAGCGACACCCAATAGCCCTACCCCACCTTTGAGACAACTCTGACCAGGAGGCCATAGATGGCAACAACACCCCAAACACCCGCCTACATGGACCGCATCAACACGCTGCGCGAACGCGTGGTCAACGCGACCCCGACCATGGATATCGAAAACGCCCTGATCCTCACGGAGAGCTTTAAATCGACCGAAGCGCTGCCCCGGGAGATGCGCAAGGCCAAGGCCTTCAAGGACGTATGCCGCAAGAAGACCATCACCATCTGGGACCACGAACTCATCGTTGGCTGCTCCGGCAAGGTCACCCGCGGCGGCGTGCTCTGTGCCGACGTCTGCTGGTCCGTCCTGGACAAGGAGCTGGACACCATCAGCACCCGCCCCTACGACCCATTTTACATCTCGGAAGAAGACAAGCAGTTGTTCCGGGAGGTGATCAAACCCTATTGGCTGGGACGCTCCAATTTCGAAAAATGGGAGGCTCAGGCCCCCCCGGACATCGTGGACCTCAAGGAAAATGCCGTCATCTACATCGACCGCAAGGCGGTACGCGGCCCCGGAGAGCTGACGCCCAACTATGCGGAGCTGCTCAGCGAGGGGATCGAGGGTATTATCGCCCACATCGAGAAGCGAAAATCGGAATACTCCCTGGCCAAGCCCAACCATTACCCCCGCATCGCCTACCTCGACGCCATGCGCACGGCGGCCGAGGGAATGCTGATATTGGGCGAACGCTACCGCGAGGAGGCCCTGCGCCTGGCAGCGGAAACCGATGATGCCCGGCGCAAAGCGGAACTGGAGACGATCGCCGCGGTCTTCGCCCAGATCCCCGCCCGTCCGGCCCGCACCTTCCACGAGGCCCTGCAATTCGTCTACCTCTACCACGCCTCCATCTTCATGGAGCAGAACGCGGCCAGCTACAACCTGGGCCGCATCGACCAATATCTCTACCCCTACTACCAGGCCGACATCGACGCCGGCCGCATCACCCCCGAGGAAGCTCAGGAGCTGCTCGACTGCGCCTGGATCAAGCTGGCCGAGCCCTGCCTCTTCCAGGACGAAGTCACCGCCGAGTACGCCAACGGCTACACCATGTTCCAGAATGTCTGCGCCGGCGGCATCAACGCCAATGGTCAAGACGCAGTCAACGACCTCTCCTATATGGTGATTCAAGCCTCCATGGACACCATGCTCTACCAGCCCTCCCTGTCAGTGCGCTACAACCTGGCCAAAAACCCCGACAGCTTCCTGCGCAAATGTGCCGAATGCATCAACACCGGCAGCGGCTTCCCCGCCTTCCACAACGACGAAGTGGGTATCCGCATGATGCAGAACAAGGGGGTTCACCTGCACGAGGCCTACGACTGGAATCCCTGCGGCTGTGTGGAGACCAACCTCAGCGGCCGGATCCGCGGCTACGTCAGCGCCGATGTAAACCTGGCCAGCATCGTCGAACTCGTCCTCTTCCGCGGCCTGCACCGCAAGAGCGGCAAGATGCTGGGCATCGACACCGGCGATCCCACCCAGTTCACCACCTACGCCGCGTTCGCCGAGGCCGTCAAACGCCAGATCGACCACATCATCGGAAAGGTGGTGGCGGCCAACAACATCCTGGACGAGATTTGGGACGACCGCCCGGTGCCCTTCATCTCCCTGAGCTTCCGCAACTGCATCGACACGGCCACCGACTACACCCACGGCGGCACCAAATACCCCTGCGGCAACGGCATCATCTACGACGGGGTCGCCGATTTCATCAACAGCATCGCCGCGGTCAAAGAGCTGGTCTTCGAGAAGCAAAGCGTCTCCATGGAGAGATTGATTCAAGCCCTGGCCGCCGACTTCGTCAGCTATGAGGACGTACATCATAAATGTCTGAATGCGGAGAAGTACGGCAACGACCTGGAGGGGCCCGACCAGGTGGCCGCCGAGATGCTCTCCTATCTGGCGATCCAGACCAACAACAGCGACAGCAAGTACGGCAAGCTCATGTCCGGCATCCTGCCGGTCACCGCCCATGTGCCGCTGGGCAAGGTGGTGGGTGCCCTGCCCTCGGGCCGCAGGGCCTGGACCACCCTCACCGACGGCCTCAGCCCAACCGGGGGCACCGACGTCAATGGCGCCAGTGCGGTGCTCAAATCGGTCTCGAAAATCCCCCACGATCTTTTCGCCTCCGGCACCCTTCTGAACATGAAGCTCTCGCCGGAGCTGATGCAGAACGAACGCGGGGTCATCAACCTCATGGCCCTGCTCAAAAGCGCCTGCTCTCTGGGCGTCTTCCACGCGCAGTTCAACGTGGTCGACAAGGAGACCCTCGTCCAGGCCCAGCAGTACCCGGACGACTACAAGGATCTGCTGGTGCGGGTGGCCGGGTACACGGCCTACTTCATCGAATTGTGCCCCGAGGTACAGGACGAAATCATCGACCGGACGGTTCAGGAGACGTTCTCCGGCACCATCGCCGGCGGTTGCTGTTGAACCGCCGATCAAGAGAAGTCCGAAACGTGTCCCACCCAACTCCCGAGGAAGACCCCATGCAGAACGGCCGCATCCTGAGAATCGAGAAGTTGTCCAGCTTCGACGGCGACGGCTTGCGCACGGTGGTCTTCCTCAAGGGCTGTCCCCTGCGCTGTCAGTGGTGCTCCACGCCGGAGTCCCAGGCGTCGGCCACCGATTTTGGCGTGGTGCGCCGCAAATGCGGCCAATGCTTCACCTGCGTGCAAACATGCCCCGAAAATGCGATCCACTACAACGCCGATATCGACCGCTTCGTCACCGACATGGCCCGCTGCAGCGACTGCCGTCAATGTGTGGCGGAGTGCCCCAACGGTGCCCGCACTGCCTACGGGTACACCGCCACTGTGGCGGAGATATTGAAAGAGATCGCCAAAGATTCAATCTTCTACTACCACTCCGGCGGCGGGGTCACCATCAGCGGCGGCGAGCCTTTTGTGCAGGCCGACTTTCTCAAGGACCTGCTCCGGGGGTGTCTGCTGCAGGGGATCAACACCGCCGTGGAGACCTGCGGCCAGGCCGCTTGGGATCATATCGCACCGGTATTGCCCTACATCGACACCCTCTTCTACGACCTCAAGCACCTGGACGACGACGCTCATAGACGCCTGACCGGGGTCGGCAACCGCCGCATCCTGGAGAACCTGGCGCGGATTGACGCCCAACAGCGGCCCCAACGCCTCATCGTGCGCATGCCCGTCATCCCCGGATTGAACGATGGCGAAGAGAATCTGCGCGCCGTGGGTGAGTTCTGTCGAAAACTCACCAGAGTGGCGGAGATACAGCTGCTGCCCTATCACCGACTGGGTATGGAAACTTACAACACCCTTTGCAGACCTTACCCGCTGGCGCAACTGGCATCCGGCAGTGAAGACGAACTGCGAAGGAAAGCGGCCATATTGGAAGAGATAGGGCTGACGGCGAGGGTCGGCAGCTTTTAGACTGGCAAGCGGATCCGGATCAACCCGTAAAGAGGAGAAGGAACCCATGACGGCCGAAACCAAGGTCCTACCACTGAACAGCACCAAGCCGGCGACACTGATGGACCAACATGCGGCTAAATCGGAGCAGGTACCCGCCATCGAATGCCGCCATGTCTGGAAGATCTATGGCAAAAATGAGCAGCGCGCCCACCAGGCCGTGAAAACCGAAAACATCAGCAAAGAGGCCTGTCTGGCGGAATACGGCTGTGTCATCGGCGTAGTAGACGCCTCCTTCAGTGTCAACCAGGGGGAGATCTTCTGCATCATGGGCCTCAGCGGCAGCGGCAAATCCACCCTGATGCGTCATGTCAACCGCCTGATCGAGCCCACCGACGGGCAGATTCTGATCAACGGTACCGATATCGGCACCCTGAGTACGCCCGAGATGCGGGCCTTGCGTGCCAAAAAGATCGGGATGGTGTTCCAGAACATGGCCTTGCTGCCACACCGCAACGTGCGCGACAACGTCGCGTTTGGACTCGAAGTGCGCAAAGTCCCCAAGAAAGAACGCCACGCGGCGGCTGAAAACGCGCTGGCCCTGGTGCATCTGGACGGTTGGGGCGATCGCTTTCCCAGAGAACTCTCCGGCGGCATGCAGCAGCGGGTTGGCCTTGCCAGAGCCCTGGCCTCCGACCCCGACATCCTGCTGATGGACGAACCCTTCAGCGCTCTGGACCCCTTGATCCGCAGACAGCTTCAGGACCAGTTTCTGGAGCTGTCCCAGAAACTGAAGAAAACCACGCTGTTCATCACCCACGACCTGGATGAGGCGATCCGCATCGGGGCCCATATCGCCATCATGAAGGATGGCGTTCTGGTCCAGATCGGGACGCCCGAAGAGATTGTCACCAACCCGACGGACGAATATGTGGCGGACTTCGTGGCCGGCATCTCCCGGCTACACTTGGTCAGCGCGACAACGGTCATGTACCCTGCCGTGGACTTCTTGCGAAAATTCCCGGAAGTGGCAGCGGAGCAGCTCCCCAGCGTGGGGCCTGACGACGATCTCGACACCTTAGTGGAGATCATGACGGACGTGGAGGCCAACCGCGTGGCTGTCAGGGCGGATGGCAAGATCATCGGCATCGTCACCCGGCGCAGTCTGCTGCGGGGCATCCAAGGCAAGCCGACGGAGAAAATCCAATTCGATGCGGCCCAGCCCCAAGACGCTCAAGCCGCCGGCGGTGCCTGAGAAAAGCGAAAAAAGATCGCAGTTCCGGTGCTTGCACCACAACCTATAACGAAGAGACCTGACAGGAGGATCCAATGAAAGCGAAACTAGCCGTGCTCATCAGTGTCGCCCTGATTTTCTGCCTCGCCAGCGGTGCCGTTGCTGAAGAGAGGAAGACGATTAAGATGGGTGTCCTTCAGTGGAACGACCTGGTCTGCCCCAGCTTGGTGACCAAAAAGCTGATGGAAAAACATTACGGGTATGAGATCGAGGTAGTGGAGTTCTTTGAGTGGGGGATTGCCTACGCCACCCTGGCCAAGGGCGACGTGGACATCCTCATGTCCCAGATCAACTTCGTCGCCTATGACTACTGGACCCGCTATGGCAAGAAACTGGAGAAGCTCAGCTGCTCCTCCCACGGGCTCAACCAGGGTATCGTGGTGCCCGCCTATGTCCCCGTCAACTCCATTGCGGAGTTGAACGCCAATAGGGACAAATTCGAGGGAAAAATCATCGGTATCGAACCCGGCGCCGGCCTCATGCGACAAACCACTGAGGGGATCGACGCCTACGGCCTCGATTTCGAACTGGTGGACGGCAGTACGGCGGCCATGACAGCCACCTTGAAATCCGCTCTGGCCAAAAAGCAGTGGATGGCCACCATCCTGTGGACGCCCTCCTGGATGACCCAAGCCTTCGACATCAAGTTCCTCAAAGATCCCAAGAACGTGCAGCAGCCGCCGCAGTCCTACTACTGGATTGGTCGCAAGGGGTTTGCGCAAGAGTATCCCAAGGCGCGTGAAATCATGGCCGGCGTATTCGTTCCCCTGGAAGATAACATCAAAATGACGGGTTACATCAAGGAAGGTCTCAAGGCCGATGCGGCGGTGGACAAGTGGCTGTCCGAGAACGAGCTGGTCACCGAGCGCTGGATGAGGATCGGCGGGAAGTAGTTCGACGTTCGGCGTGAAAGCCGCCCGGCGATGCGTCAAGCGGCTGCGGATAGGCATTGAAGAGGGGCCGGCCCAGCGCCACCCTCCCCCCGGCCCCTCTTCAACCCCGACCCGTCGGTCGCCTGAAAACGGAACCTGGCCTTACATTGGCTACAGATAGCGACCCTAACCCTGTAACGATGGGCTCATCATGGAGACAAAAAAGATCGCAACCGGCTTCGACAATCTGGTGGAAGCCTTCGTGGAATACATCAGCGCCACCTTCGACACGGCTTTCAACCTGATCAGCGACATGATCGAAGGCGTCCTGCACGGCATCGAACAGGTGTTTCTACTGCCGCCCTTCTATGTGGTGATTATCGTCTTCGGTCTGCTGGCCTGGCGCACGGCCGGGAAAACCATGGCGGCCTTCACTGCGGCCGGATTTCTGCTGTGCTGGGCCATGAACCTCTGGGACGAGACCATGGTCACCATGGCCCTGGTGGTGGCATCGGTCATCATCACCCTGCTCTTTGCCATTCCTCTGGGCATTGCCGCCGGCTCCAACCAACGGGTCAGCGAGGTGACCCGTGTACTGATGGATTTTCTCCAAACCATGCCGCCCTACGTATACCTGATTCCGGCCATCGCCATTCTGGGTTTCGGGGCCAGCCCCGCCATCACGGCCACCGCCATCATCGCCTTCGCACCGGCGGTGCGGCTCACCAGCCTGGGGATCCGCCAGGTGCCCCGGGAACAGGTTGAGGTGGGCAAGGCGTTCGGCGCTACGCCGGCCCAATCCCTGTTCAAAATCAAGCTCCCCTCAGCCCTACCCTCCATTATGGCCGGCGTGAACCAGAGCCTCATGCTGGCCCTCAGCATGGCCGTCATCGCCGGCATCATCGGGGCGGGCGGGCTTGGCAAGGAGGTGTATCGGGCCATCCGCGTCCTCGAGGTGGGCAAGGCTTTCGATGCCGGCATTTCCATCGTCATCCTGGCCATTATCCTGGACCGCATCTCCCAGGGAGCCGTCACCCAGCTGAAGAAGGGAGCCGTATCATGAATGGCGACGCCGTCATCTCCATCGGCAGTTACATCGAAACCCTGGTCGACTGGCTCAACGTCAACCATGCCGCCCCCTTCGAAATGCTCAGCGCCCTCATGGAGCGATCGGTCAAACTGCTGGAGGCCGTTCTACTGTTCCCCAACGCCTTCGTCGTCATGATCGTCGTCGCCCTGCTGGCCTGGAAGGTCGCCGGCCGGCAAGTGGGAGCGCTCACCTTCGGCGGGCTGCTCTTCTGCTATCTGATGGATCTGTGGAAGGCCACCATGCTGACAACTGCCCTGGTGGGGGTTTCTACCATGGCTGCCCTGCTAGTGGCCATCCCCCTCGGGATCTGGTCAGCCGTCAACCCGACCGCCGACAAGATCACCCGGCCGGTGATGGACTTCATGCAGACCATGCCCCCCTGGGTATACCTCATCCCGGCAGTGATTCTCTTCAGTTTGGGACGGGCGCCCGCCGTCATCGCCACGGCGGTCTTTGCCATTCCGCCGGCCCTGCGTCTGACCAGCCTGGGCATCAAAGAGGTCCCCAAGGACCAATTGGAGGTGGGCAAGGCCTTTGGCGCCACACAGGGCCAGATCATCTGGAAGATTCAGATTCCTACCGCCATGCCCAGCATTATGGCCGGTGTCAACCAGTGCATCATGATGTCATTGGCCATGGTGGTTCTGGCCGGTCTCATCGGTGCCGGCGGCCTGGGCGGCGAGGTGGTCAGAGGGCTGACGCGGATGATGATTGGTGTGGGGGTGCGCTCCGGCCTCGCCATTGTGATCCTGGCCATCATCTTCGACCGGGTCACCCAGGGAATGGTGGCGTTGTCGAAACGCTAGCCTCGCGTATGATGTAATATGGGGCGCGGCAGTTCACCGGCGCTATAGAACCATTACACCGTGGGCCTCACAAGAAGAGAAAGGACGTAACGCGCATGTCCGCCGAAACCATTGAACACAATCTGGAGCAGCTGCATCAGGCCTCCATGCGGCTGATCGAAAATACCGGCGTCAGGCTCCATCACCCCGAGATGCTGGGATTGGTCGCTTCCAACGGCATCCGCGTGGCGGACGGGCGGGTGTATTTCACCCGGGATCAGCTGAACGCGTGGATCGCCCATGCACCCGCCGAGTTCACCATCTACGCCCGTAATTCCGAGCATGACATGCGGATCGGGGGGGATCGGGTCGAGCATGTCTCCTCCAACGCCGGCTTTCCCTTCATCGCAGACCTGGCGGGTAACCGCCGCAAAGCGCGGTTCGATGACTACCTCACATTCGTCAAATTGGTGCACGCCACCCCGGCCTTCAACATGAACGGTGGGGTCATGGTGACCCCCGACGACCTACCCAACGACGTCAATCTCTACCCCACCCTGCTCTACGCCACCCTGGTGCACTCGGACAAATGCCTGTTCGGCGGCATGGGGGGCCGGGAAGAGAGTCGCAATACCATGCAGATGCTCATGGCCCTCTTCGCCACCGACAAGGAGGGACTGGTCAAGGCCCCCCGCATCGCCAACCTGGTCAGCACTCTATCGCCCCTGCAGTTCGACGAGAAGATGCTCGACACCCTGATGGTTTACGCCGACCATGGCCAGCCGGTGGTGGTCTCCCCGGCGGTGATGGCGGGCTCCACCGGTCCGGTCACCCTGGCGGGCACCATCGCCATCTCCAATGCCGAGACCCTGGTGGGCGTCGCCCTGGCACAGATGGTGCGCCGGGGAACACCCGCCATCTATGGTTCGGCCACCGCCAACGCCGACATGCGCACCGGCGCCTTTACCATCGGCACGCCGGAATCCGCCCTGGCAGTGAAATATTGTGCCCGTCTGGCCAAGATGTACGGCTTGCCCTGCCGGGGCGGCGGCGGCCTCAACGACGCCAAGAACGTTTCGGTGCAGGCCGGCTACGAGAGCATGATGGTCCAGTTCGTGGCCAACCAGGAGAAGATCAATTTCAACTTCCACTCCGCCGGCGGCCTGGACAGTTACGGGGCCATGTCCTTCGAGAAGTACATCGTCGACCTGGAAATCCTGGAGCGGGTCAACCACTATCTCGCCGACTTGAACACGGACGAGACGCACATGGCCTTAGACGTCATCGAACAGGTGGGACCTGGCGGTGAGTTTCTCACCCAGATGCACACGGCCCTGCACTGCCGCACAGCACCTTTTGCCACCAAGGTCAGTCTGCAGGGGGCCCTGCCCGCCGGGCAAACGGCCGACGAGGCCCTCTTCGGCAAGATCGCACAGGCCTTGGAACGCCTGTTAAACCGCTACCAGCGGCCGGATCTGCCGGCCGATGGGAAGAGCCGCCTGGACGCCTGCATGCAAGATCTGGGGATCGATGTAGCGGGTCTGGGCCGCAGAATGCACCCGCACCCGGCGGAAGCGTGACGACGGCGCCTACCGGCAACCATGACGTGACAGCAACGCACCTTCAAGAATGAAAGGTGAAGCGGATGAAAGCCCCAGAGAGCACCCTTGACAAAGGCATCACGATTGGATCGGTTCTGGTGTGTTCCATCTTTATCGTGGCGACGCTGATCTCCGCCGACATGGTCAAGGAGGTCTTCGACAAGATCTTCAAGTTTTTCATCAACAACTTTGGCTGGTCCTACCTGCTGCTGGTGGCGGGCTTCGTACTCTTCTGTTTCATCGTCGCCATGAGCAAGTTCGGCAATATCCGCCTGGGGAAGGACGACGAGCAACCGGAATTCAGCCTCATGGCCTGGTTCGCCATGCTGTTCGCCGCCGGCATGGGCATCGGATTGGTGTTCTGGGGAGTGGCCGAGCCTATGTTTCACTATGCCACGCCCCCCCATACAGATCCCAGGACCCCTGAGGCGGCGGCCGACGCCATGCGGATCGCCTTTTTCCATTGGGGGCTGCACCCCTGGTCCTGCTACGCCGTCGTCGCCCTGGTGCTGGGCTACTTCCAGTTCAGAAAGGGCGCCCCCGGCCTCTTCAGCTGGACAGTGGCGCCCCTGGTGGGCGAGAAGCACGTCAGGGGCGGGCTGGGCAAAAGTATCGACGCCCTGGCCATCGTGGTGACCCTCTTCGGCGTGGCCAACTCCCTGGGAATGGGCGCCATGCAGGTGTCCACCGGCCTGAACAAACTCTACAGCATCCCCAACAACAACACCATCGCCATCATCATCATCGTGGTGGTCACGGTGCTCTACATCTTCTCGGCGGTCACAGGGGTCGACAAGGGCATCAAGATCCTGAGCACCACCAACATGTTCATGGCTTTCGGGCTGATGGCCCTCATTCTGATCTGCGGGCCCACCATCTACATCCTGGAGTCCCTGATCGAATCTCTGGGGGATTATTTCCAGAACATCATCAAATTCAGCTTCTTCATGGACACGGCCAAGATCACCGAAAATCGCGTGGGGTACGACTGGATGGGCAGCTGGACCGTCTTCTACTGGGCCTGGTGGCTGGTGTGGGCACCCTTCGTGGGGGCCTTCATCGCCCGCATCTCAAGGGGGCGGACCATTCGGGAGTTCGTCCTCGGCGCCCTCATGGCGCCGACCCTGCTCTGCGCCATCTGGTTCAGTATTCTCGGCGGCACAGCCCTGAATTTGGAGTTGACCATGCCGGAGAGCCCCGGCATCGCCGAGGCCGCTCTGGCGGACCCCACCGCCGCGGTGTTTCAACTCTATGATTTTTTACCCCTGAGTGCCATTTTGTCCCTGGTCACCATGGTCATCATCTGCATCTTCTTCATCACCTCGGCGGACTCGGCCACCTACATCATCGGCGTGATGAGCTCCAATGGCAACATCAACCCCAGCAATCGTGCCAAGGTGGGATGGGGGGTCCTGTGCAGCACCATCGCCGCCATGCTGCTCCTCACCGGCGGTCTCAAGGCGGTCCAGACGGTCTCTTTTATCTTCTCATTTCCGTTCATGATACTCATGGTGTTCATGATGGTGTCTTTCACCCGCTGCATCGTGGCGGAGTTCAAGCAATAACCGGTATGCAGCAGCATGCCGACCTGTCACAGCAGCGACCCTATTTGGACACTGCAGCCGGTGTCATCCAGGAGGAGACATGAAAACGCCAACCTATATCGTCGTGATTCTGCTGAGTCTATTCATCGGGGCCCAGGGTGCGGCCGCCCAGAAGCAGGTCAAGCTCCTCTCCCTCACCTGGGAACCCTACGTCGGGCTGGAGATGCCTCAGAAGGGCATCAGTGCGGCCATTGTCCGTATGGCCTTCGAAAAGGCGGGCTATGCGGTGGAGATCGAGTTTCACAACTGGGACCAATCGTTGGAGATGGCCAAAGCGGGTGAGGCCGATGGACTGTTCCCCACCTACCACACCGAAGAGCGGGAAGCCTATTTTCTCTACTCGGAACCTTTTGGGAACAGTTACCTGGGGCTCTGTAAAGAGCGCCCAGTGCACGCGTTCTCTCCCGGCGGGATCGAATACGATAAGAAGAAAAAATATCGCCGCGAACTGATTCAATACAAGACCGATCCCCGCATCGATCAGACCCAGGCGCTAAGGGATCTTCAGCAATATAAATTCGGCGTCGGCAGGGGGTATGCCAACACCCCCGAATTTGACGCGGCCGACTTTCTGACCAAGATCGAAGTCGCCAACGATGAAGAAAATATCCTGCAGCTTCTCCAAGGGGAGGTCGAGCTGATCGTGATCGATAAATATGTGGCCAAAAACATCATCGCCAAGAAATTTCCCTGGCGATCCGGCGATGTGGAGTTCATGGACCCTCCCCTGGCGATCAAAGCGCTCTACCTGACGGTATCTAAAAAGACAGACAGGGCTCAGGAGAAGGTGAGAGAGTTCAACGCGGGGTTGCAAATCCTGCAGAAGGAAGGGAAGATCAAGCGTCTGCTGCGGGTGTACGGCTTCTAACGGGCTCGGTCACCCGCCATGCCAGTGAAGGAGAATAGCTGAATGGACTACGGATTTATTGGCACGGGCGCTATCACCAGCGCCATCGTCACGGGCCTCTGCACCACGGACAGGCCGCCTCAGAAGATCTGGGTCTCCCCCCGCAATCGAAAGAAAGCGGCCCGACTCGCCGAAGCCTATGTACCGGTCGAGATGGCTGCCGACAACCAGGCGGTGGTCGATCGGTCGGATCTGGTGGTGTTGGCGGTCTTGCCCCAGCACAAGGAGAGCATTCTCGCGCCCTTGAATTTCCGCAGCGATCAACCCATTATCCACCTGCTGGCCGGCACTCCCATCGCGGCCGTCCGCCCCCTGGTGCTCCCTGCGACGCAGATCGTGCGCGCGGTCCCACTGCCCTGCACGGCCATCCACAAGGGCCCCATCGCCCTGTATCCCCACCACGACCAGGTGACCGCCTTCTTCAGGCCTCTGGGGACCGTCATCCAGCTGGACCGCGAGTCCCAGCTCGAGACCCTCTCCATCGTCACTGCCCTCATGGCCCCCTACTATGCCATGATGGAAGCGGTAACCGCCTGGACGACTGCCGAGGGAATCCAGAGGGAGAAGGCGGCCGCCTATGCCGCCGCCATGTTCGGCGCCCTGGCGACCATCGCTGAATCGTTTCCCGGCGGCGATATCCCCGCCCTGGTAGCCGAATCCATGACCCCGGGCGGCCTCAACGAACAGGCCATGGCCACCATCGATGCCCAGGGCGGATTTGAAAGTCTGAACAAAGCGCTGGATGCGGTCAAGGAGAAGATCGCCTGAACATTAGCCGGTGCCTATTTCTGGCCAGGGCCTAAAGAACAATAACACTACCAACAGGATCGGAAGATGAAGCTCATCGCCAAATCGGAACACTGCTCGGGGTGCGGCGCCTGCAAGCTGGTCTGCGGGTTGACCAACTTCGGTCAGGTCAATCCCGCCATGGCGGCCCTCAGCATCCACGGCCGCTTCCCGGCACCAGGGGTCTACGAGATCCGTCTCTGCGACCAGTGCGGGGTCTGCGCCGAGGCCTGCCCAGTTGAGGCCATCGAAGAGGAGAACGGTATCTTTCTGGTAGACACGGATGCCTGCATCACTTGTGGGGAGTGCGTCGACGCCTGTCCCCATGGGGTGATGTTCGAACACGCCCGCCTGGATGCCCCCATCAAATGCACGCTTTGCAAGGCCTGTGCGGCGGTGTGCCCCCGCGACGCCCTGGTCATTGCAGAGGACTAAAGGAGATCCAACCATGTTACCTGGCTATGCAGGTACCATCCTGCGCATCGACCTTACTCAAGACAAGATCGCCAAACAGCCCCTCCCGGCCGAGATGGCCCATAGCTTCATCGGTGGAAGGGGTTTCGTGGCCAAGACCCTCTTTGACGAGTTGCCGCCCCAGGCCGATCCCCTGGGGCCGGAGAACCTCTTCATTGCCGCTTCCGGTCCCATGAGCGGCCACTTCATGCCGGCCTCGGGCAAAACCCACTTTGGCTGCAAATCGCCCGCCACGGGGGGGTACGGGGACAGCAACCTGGGCGGCCACTTCGGCCCGTCCCTGAAGTACGCCGGCTACGACATGCTGATCCTCACCGGTCGGGCGCCCCAGGCCAGCCTCTTGGTGATCGAGGATGAGCGCATCGCTCTCAAACCCGCCGGTGACCTCTGGGGCATGGGATCCATTGCGACAGAAGCACGCTTGAAGGCAGAGCTGGGCGATGCCTATCAGATCCTCACCATCGGCCCCGCCGGGGAGAACGGTGTGGTCTACGCCTGCATCACCCACGATTTCGGCCGCCAGGCCGGCCGGGTGGGTATCGGTGCCGTGTTGGGATCGAAGAATATCAAGGCCATCGCCGTCAAGGGCACCGGTTCGATTCCAGTGGCAGATCCCAAGGCGGCCTTGACGGAAGGGCTGAACGCCTTCCAGGCGATCCGCACCAAACCCGGATTTACTGGATGGACCCCTGAGGGGACGGCCGGCATCACCGATTGGATCAACCGCGTGGGGGCCTTCCCCACCCGGAATTTCCAGACCTCCTACTGGGACCAGCACACCCAGATCAATGGGGCCGCCATTCTGCGCGAACTCAAGATCACCGACAAAGGCTGCTACTGCTGTCCCACCCCCTGCGGTAAATACGGCAAAGCCAGAACAGGCTTGGGCGACGTCTATGTGGAGGGTCCCGAATTTGAAACCATCTCCCTGCTGGGCAGTAATTGTCTCATCGGTGAGATTTCCGAAATCGCCTACGCCAATTATGTTTGTGACGAGCTGGGATTGGACACTATCAGCGCCGGTGTGGTCTGCTCCTGGGCCATCGAATGCTATGAAAAGGGGCTCCTCGACCGGGAGACGATCGGCCGCGATGTTCAGTTCGGCGACCTGGCGTCGGTGGTGCACCTGCTCGAATGCATCTCGCGACGGGAGGGGATTGGCGATCTGCTGGCGCACGGTGTCAAAACTGCCGCGCAAAAGGTCGGTCAGGGATCGGAAGCGTTCGCCATCCACGTCAAGGGGCTGGAGTGGAGCGGTTACGAGTGCCGGAATGCGCCCGGGATGATGCTGGCCTATATGACCAGCGACATCGGCGCCCACCACGCCCGCGCCTGGGTGCTGGGACACGACCTGGCCGGTAGTTCGGGCAGCGTCCATGACCTCATCGCCAGTAAAGGCAAGCGTGAACGGCTGCCCAAATCGGAGGTCACAGGACGAGCGGCAAACGTTATCGCCAGCCAGCACCTGCGACCCCTCTTCGACCTTCTAGGGATCTGCCGGCTTCAGTTCATGGAACTCGGTTTCGAGGTGGAACACTACGAGCGCCTCTTCGCCGTGATCACCGGCAACCCGCTGAGCTGGGACGATATGCTGGCCGTCTCCGAAAAAGTTTGGCACCTCACCCGCAGTATCTCAGCCCGTGAACTTCAGGGCTTCGGCCGCGCCTGGGACTATCCGCCGGAGCGCTTCATGGCCGAGCCGATACCCGATGGCCCCAACGAGGGACACTGTATCAGCCGGGCGGAGATCGACATCCTCCTGGACGAATACTACGACCTCAGGGGGTGGGACCGCAACGGCCTCCCCACGGCGGCCACCCTGGAGCGCTGTGGTTTGAAAGCGGTTGCCCGCACCATGGCCACCTGGGCCTGCCATGGGGACGGCTGACGCCATGGCCGTTTCCATCCACATTGCTGACACCATTCGGAGCGTGGTCCCAGCGCTTCCGAAGCAAGTGACGGTTGAGATCTCGAAGGAGAAGACGCTGCACGAGGCCGCACTGGAGGTCGGCGTTCCGCCCGTGCTTATCGTTTTCGCCATCGTAGATGGGGTGCGCAAGGCGCTCGATGAACCGGTGGGTGAAAGTGCTCAGGTTCATTTTTACGGGACGATGGCCGGTGGATAGACTGTGCGTTCATACTTCGCCAAGCCTATGGCCATGAAAGTCATTCATCCGCCGGCAAAGGAGATGGGGTCAGATTGAGCGAGCCCGATTCATGCATGGATTTTGTGGCGGAAGTGGTACAGCCTGTAGAAATTGACGACGTTCGATGAAGAAGTTATCATCAAGGCACCACCGGGAGGACTGTGGCAATTATCGTATGTGGTCTCCAACGGCAATGACCACCGGCAGGCGTTCATTATTCAAACCCATCTCAATCACCCATCTCGTTCTAAAGGCAACCTGAGAATAAAATTCGTGCCCTTGCCTGGCGCTGAAACCACATCCAGGGTTCCGCCGTGGTTTTCAACAATAATGAAATAGGATACGGATAAACCCAATCCGGTACCTTCACCGACGGGTTTCGTCGTGAAGAAAGGTTCGAAGATTTTTTTGCGGGTATGTTCATTCATACCGGGACCATTATCCTGTATTTCTATCCTGACCATGGGCGGGAGGCTTTCAACCGCCACCCTCAGGATGAAGGTGGGGGGAAGACCATCACATGTCCCGTGAGTGTGCATCGCCTGAGAACCGTTCCTAAGAATATTGAGGAACACTTGCTGGATTTTACTCCCCTCGCAGGGCAGCATCGGAAGGTTTTCTTCATAGGCTCTAACTATTTTGATGGTTTTGAAATCATATTGTTTCTTCAGGTCATAATCTGAGGCTGCAAGTTCGAGGGTTTGGTTCAGCAGTCGGTCCGGATAATGGGATGATGTCACCGTATCTGTTTTTCTCGCAAAGCCCAGCATGTTGTCTATAATTTCCACCACCCGGCTTCCGGATTCGTTAATGTCGTTAATCATACTAAAAATTCCACGCTTTTCCATAAATTCCCGGATATGGCGCATGGAGATCCCAATTTCATCCGCCGCTCGAATATTGGCTTTCATATCGAGACGCTGAAGCCGTGATTTCATGACATTGGCAGATTGAAGCATACCGGCCAATGGATTGTTTATCTCATGGGCCATACCCGCAGCCAAGCCGCCCACGGAGAGCATTCTTTCACTCTGGACCATGATCTCTTCCATCTCGACTTTTTCCGTTACATCATCGATTCTGATCACAGCCCCACCGCTCTTGCCGTCAGTGACCAAGGGATATATTGTCATATCCTCGTAACAGGTTCTGTCTGCCGCACTCCTGGGACGTTTTTGAACGAGAACGATCTGACGGTTGACAATACTATTGGAGATTTTCTCCAATTCGGGCAACATCCACGGGATCAGGTCGGGCAAAAACACGCCACGTGCATTTTCGGCCGTAATACCAATTTTGTCTTCCGCCATCATGTTCCATTGGGTAACCCGGATTTGTTGATCCACGCCAATTAGTACCGATGGCATGGAGTTGATAACATTTGACAGATAATTTTGGAGGTTGTGTATCTGCGAATAAGCGCTCTCTTTTTCGACCTCAATCTGTCTTCTTTCCAAGGCCGATCCGATGATTTCTGCGGACATATTCAACAGGTATAGGGTGTCGGACCGAAATCGTCCTATTTCTTCGATTGATTCAATTCCGATAAACCCGATGCTGTCGCCAGGCCTTGGTATGGTTACACAAATGGCGCTGGCGGTGTTTCTGGACAACCAGTAGGGGGCCGCTAGATGGAGATCAGTTTCATTGATGGTTGTGAAGCTGATCAGCCCTTCACCCGATAGGCTTTCGAAAAATTGAGGATATTCATTAACTGACAGCGTGCGCGAGATTTCATGGGGTTGTGTGATTCCGGGTTTTACCCATTCACTGGTGCACACCAGAACTTTAAGATCCCTCCCAGATGGCTGAAAGAGAATCACCCGATCTGCGCCAGTAAATCTCCCAATGTCTTTCAGGGTGTGGTCAATGACAGTACGGATGTCGTTTAATTTGATATTAATAAACTTCTTTGAGATGGAAGAGATAAACGATTCAAGCTTTAGACGGCGTCGCAATCTTCTGGTCATCAGGTTCAGGGTTTCTGAAAGGATACCGATTTCATCCCTGCTCTTTATGCGATATTCTGCAGATAGATCCCCTTCACTGATCTTTTTGGCGACCCTCGCCAACTGAAGCATGGGTCGGGATAAGTACCTGGACCAGAACAGGGCGGCAAGACTGATCAACACAGCGACACTGGCGGTAATGATGACTGCCAGTAGAACCTGTGCATCTGCGGGTGTATGAAACACATCCAGGGGTTGAAAAAACGCCACCATCCAAGGCATGTTGGGGATGCGTGTCACAGCACCTGCAAACCGGACATCCTCTGTAAACGGGAGCCGGCTAACGAAAAACGGACGCGGACTGTCCACCTTATCCAGTCCGTTTTTTAGCGCCTGCAGGTCGAAAGGGGGATGCGCCTTTCGGTTAAGCGGCAGACGTCGTTTGCGTGTGAGTGTCTCAGCATCCTGAGTCGATATGGCCGTCACCGGATTAAAAACGGTTTTTTCGGCAGCCCCATGCGAGAAGATCCCATAGGCAAGAATCAGGTGGTCTTGATTGATAAGCATGGCGAATGATTTTGGCCCGACCAGCCCCGTATCCTGGACAATCAACTGCTGGAGAACGGTCGCACTGAATTTGGACCGAAGTACGCCAATAAACCGTCCATTGCTGTCCTGCACAGTGCTGCTGAAGTAGAGGTAGGCCCTGTTGTCGCTTTCGTCGAACTCTACGTCTGAAACATAGGGAAAGCCATTCTCCAGGGTTTTAAGAAAATAGGATCTGCCGGACAAATTCTTTCCGACATTTTCAGGTTCCGTATCGGCAACATTACGTCCCGTATGATCCAGCAAAGCGTAAGATGCCAGGAATACATGATTTTTTCTTTTCAATGAGGATAGGATATCCGTCACTTGGTTTTTTTCTTCTTCAATATTGGCCCTGCTGGCAGAGATCGTTAAAAAATCTGAAAATACCGGCAATTGGGCTTCGGCACGGATCACGTTCAAATTGTCTTGAATGAATCCATTCAGACGAAGGCTGGTATGTGATGCAGAAGCAGATAGGGTGTTGTAACCTATGGTTTCTTGCGAGGTACGGGTCGCCCTGATATTGAAAAATAGGAGAACATTCAAAGGGACCAGGGCCGCTACAAGAAAGGATATCAATAGTTTGACGGACAAGCTGAGTCCGGGCGTACTGTTATTTGCCATCATCACGTGATTCCCTCTGCAATTTCTCCGCAACGGAATCGGCTGCATATTTCATTTTATCCAGAGTGGCCGTGATGCCCTGTTGCCCTGTCGTCATTTTTCCCAATTCAACGGCGAATACGTCTGTCGCCAGTGATGGCCATCCTGGCAGGTGGGGTTCTGTTCCCATATGATGTTGAATGGCATCCAGAACAATGTCAAAATGACGCGTGGTGCCTGCGCCCACTCTTTTCTTCTCGTTGACCCGCGGATCTTTATAATTGCTCAGGCGAATGGGGCTCGAGCCCCCTCCCAAGACACAGGCCCGTGTGGTAACGTCGGAACTCGTCGCCCATTGAACAAATACCCACGCCGCATCAACGTGTTTGCTATACTTGGAGACCGCTAGGCTGCTGCCGCCCTGGTGGCTTACCCCGGGCACCTCTCCAAAACTGCATTGTTCTGGTGATCTCAACGAGTTCGGTAACGGGCAAGGCACTGCCTCTGCCAGCCCGACGACTTTGGATCGGGCCGGATCATCATACACCGGAAAATATTCACACCATGAGGTGATGATGCCGGCCTGTCCCTGGGCGAAACTTTCAGACTCTCCATACCAGTCCCAGGTCGTGACACCGGGGGCCATGTTCTTGCCAAGTTCTAGCATGTACATCATGGCTGCATGGGCGTTCTCATCATTCAGAGCGGATTGTCCCTTTTCAGCGTAAATTGATCCCCCATGCCCCCACAGCCACGCGGTCATATTACATTCCAATCCATAATGGCCGGACTTCCATGCTGCCGTGGTCCCATATACGTTGGGCGCCAAGGAATCGTTAATCGCCTTGACCACTTCCATATACTCTTCGAGTGTCCCCGGCACCTTCAGCTGTAAATCATCAAGAATATCCTTACGGTACATGGTAATGAAGATGGGAATATCATAGGGTATTGAGACAAGCTGGTTTTTATATGTGGAAACATGTTTCACAATGGCGGGTAGAATATCATTAAAACGGTAGTCCGGATAGGCGACGTCTTTTTTCTCCATCAATTCCAGGGGAGATATGCAGTCATTGTAAAAGCGGCCGATCCACGCCTGATCCATGTAAAATACATCATGGGTTCCAGCCCTGCGTCCAATATCAGCCCCAATTTTCGCCAATACGCGGTCCAACGGGAGCAACTCCCACTCTACTTCTACTCCGGTTACCGGGGAGAACTCTTCTCTCATTAGTTTAATGGTTGCCTTGGAGGGTGGGGTGTCTTCGCTGATAACCCGCAATGTGAGATTGCTGAAGCGTTTTCCAATGTCTTGTAAGAAGAGGTTTTGATCAGTCCGAAGAAGTCCGGCTGATTTGGGACCTAATGCATCCGCTTTATCTTCTTCATGGCTCAGTTGATCCCCAGAGCAACTGAGCTGAAAGTAGGGAGATGAAAAACCAACGCCCGCCGCCGCGCAAAGTCTTAAAAATGAACGCCTGTCAATTTTCCCTGATTCATAGCCTTCAGAAATTCTAGCAAAAATCGAAGGTTTCAATTCTTGAGGCCTCCACATTGGTGTTTCGAGGTAGCTCTTGTAACGCCCAACTGCCTAATATCGCATGACCAAAAATATCATAAGCCCTATTTCGAAGCAATTATAATTCGTCCCCTGCTTGAATACTGGTAAGGGCTAAACCCCTATATAGAATTGATTGTCTAATACAGTCGCTTGCCGCTCCCTAGAGGTTGGAAGTACCTCAGTACCCGTGGGATGATTGAAGAGAATTGGGACCAAGTGAAACAGCGGTGGTGAGTTCTTCCTATCCTCGCTGTAATTGCCGCGCCTTTCTCAATTCTCAATCCGGGTTGTGTATCGTCGCGTGATGCGTCGGTAATATAACACTCGGTTCAGTATTGCCGTTGTATTGCGTTCTCTTGATGACCGAAGTCAGGTTTTACAGCGGATGCTTTTGGTTTTGCTTTGAAAAAATGTCTTGTAGAATCGGCGTCAATCCCACCTCACCGACAAGCAGCTGGTTTTCCCTATTTCCCATGCAGCAGGACCGGTATTTGAATAGTGACCCGAGTATTCCAACACGCCACTGACATCATCATCCGACCATGTTCGCGGCCAGTAAAAAGGAATTGACATCACATCGATTCACCCGTAACGATAAGCCCATCCACTGAGCAAAAACGCAATCACCTGGCCGATAAAATCGATTTCCCTTCTTCAACTGAGATCCGACGACCCCTCCTGGTTTCGCCTGACGTAAATTCTGACACACGGTGCCCGGATCACTCCTCAGGCATTGAATCATCGGAATAGGCAGATGGGTTGGCCTCTTTCCAAAAACTTCAAATGCCAATTAATAAGCGCTTGAACCACGCATCTGAATCACAGATTCGAATGGATGCGGAATGGAGACGATTTCGTCAAACACCAAATACCGATAAGGAGGTGGAGATGGGCATTTTAGAGGATCTCAAGCAGGTTGTTCACACCTTTCCTGGATCGATGGGCGTGTATGCCAGACGTCTAAACGGGAGTGGCACGATCGCGATAAATGCGGATGCGCCGTTCTACCTAGCTTCGACGACGAAGGTGCTCATTCTGGCGGCACTGGTGGATATCTGGCCGAACAGTTCCAGAAGCGACCTTCGTAATACGCCCATACCCATGCGTCTTTTAGACTATCGGCAGGAGGGCTATGTGTTTACGGATCGGCACATCGGGCGGGACATTCCCATGTCGGAGGTGATGCGGGCGATGATGTTGAATAGCGACGCAGCGGCCACCGATATGATCGTTCGCACCATTGGCGAGCGTGCAGCGCCCGGTACCGACACCCCACACCACCATGGCATGCGCTACATTAACCAGATGGTCGAACGCTTGAAGATTGAGCAGTTGGGTCAGATTACTGCCATGGCATATCTTGACCGGTATACGCACAGCCTACTGGACAGCCGCTGGGCATCGCTGCCCAACTATGCACTGGAGGCCAAGCGACGAAGTGGGATAGATGACTACATCAAGCAACTCCGAATGGCGGTGCCATCCACCAGTGGAGACTTCGATGCCGTATTCCAACTCTACCGCAGAAGCGGTATGAACCATGCGACGCCGCGGGCAATGGTAAGCGTTGTCGAACGAATCGCAAAGAAAACACTCCTTGGGAATGCGGCCAAGGACGACATGCTGTTTCGAGAGTACCGTTCGGCTGCGGGGGAGGGGCTCCTCAGCACGGCAGTGCCGGCTGCGATGGTCGTCGATGCAAAGGGTGGTGCGCACCACAGGGTTCGATGCAGCGTCGGTTTTATTTTAGACAGTTCCGGCAATTTAAAGGCGGCGATTGGGGTGTTCACTCAGGCGCTGGAAATCCCCCGCAGAGACAGTGACAGGATCATTCGCGCCGCCGCCAACTTGGCATGGCGGGGACTCGGCTACCATCATCGCATGTCACTGCCGACCCTATCAGGTTCTGCGGCGCAGGTGGTCTTCACTGCCCCCGAGATCGGAGCGTTTTTCGAAACCGGACAAAGACCCACCATTAAATGGCTTTCGCAGGGGATAACGGGTTCCCTGACGCTACAGCTTGTACGAACCAATGAGAATGGCAACGAGATCGTGGTGCGGGTCTTATCGAGAAACGCTACAGACGATGGTGAGTGGCATTCATTTGTGGTGGACCCGGCACTCCCCCCCGCAACCAATTATCGTCTGAAACTTACCGCCAACGACGATTCATCCGTTATTGCCTATAGCAACTATTTCGCACTGCACGGCGTCATTCGGGTATTGGAACCCCACTTGGGAGAAGCGCACC
>JAAUYD010002901.1_pt1 | contig 40427 bp, 31 predicted proteins | sample 7278101 | NCBI WGS metagenome assembly JAAUYD01 (sample SAMN14350128, study PRJNA611818) | marine sediment metagenome | isolation source: surface marine sediment (0.6m) | place: French Polynesia: Moorea | collected 2018-08
GCCGATCTGGCCCTGCGATCCGGAGACATGGAGACCGCGTGGGTCAATGCGGCCCGAGCGGTCGATCTTGATGCGACGGACGGAGTGGCGTACGGCATTCTGGGCTGGGTCGAGCTGCAAAACGGCCGTCTGGCGGCGGCGGAAGCGGCGTTTGAAAAGGCGGTCAGATGGCAGCCGGATTCGGCCGATTTTTACCTGGGGCTGGCCACCGTCTATTATCAACAGGGGGAAATCGAAGCTGCCCGCCAGGCGGTCGAAACCAGCCTGCGGCTTGACCCGGATTACTCCCCCGCTTTGACACTGCAGTTACAATTGAACGACGGCTGATCATCAGTATTTAAGTGGAACCACGTGGCGGGCGAATGGCGGAGATCGATTCAAAATCGGGTTAAATCAATCATCAATCAGCAGAAAGGTTGAATAAACAAAATTCGTCAAATAAGCGGTTAGGCTGTTTGTTGGTGTAAAAAGCCGCTATAAGTCTTTTGTGTTTTTATGGTTAATGAATTAAGCAAGGCCTAATTCAAAAAAGGAGAACAGATGAAAACCAAAACCTACTTCACTCAAATCATCGCTTTTGGTGTGGGATTGCTCCTGCTGGGCGGGTTAGGTGCCTACTGGCCTACACTTGTGGGCGCAAATTTGGCCGCCTCCACGCTGGCGCCAGGGGACGTCACGGCCGATGCCATCACCTATCAAGGGTATTTGACTGATGAAAACAACATCCCCCTCAACGGCACCTTTGCCATGGTGTTCGAAATTTACAATGCTCAGGCCGGCGGCACCCTGCTTTACGACAGTGGTGAGGTCGACATTAAGGTGACCAACGGCCTGTTTGAGGTTCGCCTCCCCATTTCCGACGACATTTTTAACGGAGAGGAGTTGTGGCTGGCTCAAACGGTCAACAAAGAGCTGCTGACCCCCCGCCAGGAGATTTTGCCCTCGCCGATGGCCCACACCCTGCGGCCGGGGGCGGTGATCAAGGGCACCGCCAGCGCCATCACCAACAACTACACGGTCGAAGTCCATATGAACAACGACGCGTTTGCCTTTAATCGCGGCGCCATTACCGGCCAGACGACGACCGGTAACGCCATTTATGGATTGGCCAACAACGGCCGCGCCATCTATGGGCAAACTCGGGACGGGTACGCGGTGTATGGGTTTGACGGTGGCACGCTGGCCAACCGCGGCTATGCCGGCTACTTCTACAGCACCAACGGCATCGGCGTTTACGCCTACAGCAACGCCAACCGCACCCATCCCAATATCCTGGCCCCGGCGGTCTATGGCCAGAGCAACCGGGGGGTTGGCGTGTACGGCCGAGGCGACACGTCCAACAGCTATTCATTTTATAATCAGGGTGGTTATTTCGAAGGAGGAAAGGGTCTTTTTGCGCGCGGCACCGATTCGGAGATCGAGGCAGGGTATGGGGCCCAGATATTTAGCAATAACTATATCGGCTTGTACGTTCTAGGAGACAACGATGATTATGACGCTCATTTTGATGGGTCTGTCGGCATCCTGGTAGATGGTTCAGTCACCACGAGCGCAGCAAACAGCACCGTGCTGACGCTCAATATGGGTGAGACATCGCTTGCTACAGGGGATCTGGTAGCCATGGTCGGCGTCACAGAGTCACCAAGTGACGGCCAGCCTATGCTGGCAGTGGCCAGCGTCAATGCTACCAATCAAAACGCAGTTATTGGGGTGGTCAAAGAAGCGATTGCGGTTTCGGAGATATCTGGCGAAGACGGCAATCCCCGCCTAAGTTTCTCTCCCACCGACGGCGAAATCACTCCCGGTGGTTATCTAGTCATCATCACCGAGGGGTTGGCCCCGGCGGTCAATTTGTCGAGCTTAAATTCCGGTCTAGCGGCCGCATCCAGCCTGGCCATCGGCGACAAAATCGCCCTGTCTACCAGCGGAGAAACGACCCGGTCAGCCGCTGGCGCGCCAGCTGGCGGGATCGTCATTGGCAAGGTGGCCGGTCCCGTTGATGAAGCCACCGGGACCGTGCCCATGTACATCGATATCGACTAGGAGGTAGGAAATGATTCGAAAGAAACTCGTTTTACTGGCCCTACTTCTGCTGTTGATTCCGGTTGGTCTGGCGTTGGGGCAATCTTCCGCCAGCTTCATCGTGCAGCGCTTTACGCTGGTGGGAGGCGGCTCGGCCGATTCGGCCAGCTACAAGGTCACCTCGGTGATCGGACAGCCGGCCACCGGGTCGGTCGACAGCGCTACTTATCAAGTAACGGCCGGTTTTTTGCAGCCGGGGCCGGAATATCAGGATATCTGGCTGCCGGTGATAACCAGGTAGCGGAAAAGGTCTATAATTCCTCTCGCGTTTCGGATTCAGAGGGGGTGGGTAAACCTTCGATCCCGCGTAGATTGGACCAATCTTGGAGATTGGTCCAATCTAAAAACAACCTTGTCCGCCCTTAAACCAGAAGGGGTTACGGCGTGGGTTTCTTGCGACGGGCCATCAGCCGCATAATCGTCGGCATCAGCGGTTCGATTATTTTAGCCAACAAAGCCCGTCCCCAGCCGCCACGCTTGATATAAGACGCGGCCTGAAATTGGTTGACCCCCAAATCTTCGCGAAATCCCCGGGAACCCAATTCCATGGGGGCATCAAGGGGCAACCCGGTGGCATCGGCCACGCGATTCTGCATGGTGAAGGTGGCGATGATCCCGGCCGCATCGATCAGCCCATCCATCCCGAGCTCATCGACAACCGCCTGACGAGCCCGCTCCAATTCAGACAAATTATCACCAAGCGTGGCATTGACCAGCTGGGTCAGGATGTCTCCATGCGGTACCCCGCTGCCCAATCCATCTTCACTAGTAACAGCGGTAACCTGTGCAGCACCGTTTTCACTTGTACTGCTCTCACGGAGCAGCATGGCGTGAGCGGTCGTTCAGTAAAAACATTCGTTCAAAGCAGACACGCGGCTGGCGATCAGCTCCATTTGAGCGCGGGTGATGGCCCGGCCGGAGCTGACGGTTGAAGCGATCTGGGAAAGCGGTACGTATTGGGACTCAATCAAGGTAACCTGATCGCGGGTCATTTCAGGCACAAGGCTCAAACCCAGGGCCACGTTGGATACGCGTATGGCGTTGTTAAAGAGTTCTTTGGCCAGGGGGTCGCGGGTAGACAGGACAGGGAGCCAGGCACCGATATCGCTGAGCTGAGTGGGCCGCTGCCGGGTTGGTTCTCCAGGCTGCGGCTTTGGCAGAGGCAGCGGGGGTATCCCCACCGCGCGATGAAACATGTCAATGTCCATGGTCATCATAATCACGCCGAGCAGCTCGACATATTCGACGTCGGTGATTCCCTGATCGGCCAAATCGGTTATCAAGCGCCTTGAAAGGCGGCCAGGATCGGTGACAATGCGGTGGATGGCATCGATGCGGGCCGGGTCGAGTTTGCTGATAGAATCATGCACCCCCTCCACCGCATAGGGGGAAAGGGCCTCTTTACGTTTACGACACAGAGTGCAATCTTGGGCTGCCCGGGTTTCGGCGGCGATGGCTACTTTTTCAGCCGCCGTTAGCCACGTGCCGGGTCGTCCCAGGTTGGCCCAGACCTCTTCATGAGCGTCTATAAGGTCCTGTCGAACGTTAAACGGTTCATAAATATTGGAAAATTCAGTCGCTATTTTTTCTGTCATCATGTCTCAGAGGATTATATTTGCACTTCTATGCAAGATACTTCGGTAACATTTAAAATTTTTGAAGTGTCCACATACCTCGTAGGGGTGAACCGCAGATTTTCACAGAGCTCCGCAGGAGCTAGAGAGAAATCTGTGGCCATCTTCGAACCTATGGTCCTGCGCTCCGCGCTCTGCGGACATCTTTTCATTTAACATTTTATAAAACAGTGACAGTCATCTATGTTAAACAAAGCAAGTAAGTACTTGCATAATATTATCACACCCTATTACACGTGTCAATTATTCGCCCAATACAGGGAAGTTTGCTAACCAAAGGCATATAAAATGGCGCGACTGATTCATTGTGGTCGTACTCACGCCCAGCTTGTTAAAGATTCTTGGTCGAAATCAGATCCAGATTTTTGGTAATCATCAGCCCGGCGCACTCTGGATGCTGGCTCAACAAGGCTGTCCCCCATTGCGAACCAAGCACCATCACGGCCGTGGCCAGGCCATCCGCCAGCATGGCCGATGGCGCGGTAACCGTCACGCTGGCCAATTCTGGATTGGAATAGCCGGTACGTGGATCGAGAATGTGATGATGGTGCAAATCTGCGGTGTAAGCTTGGAAATAATCCCCTGAAGTGGCGGCAGCCTGATTGGCTAAGCGCAGGCCGGTTTGAAGCGGTTCCATGGCAGGCCGCGGCGGCCGGATACCAACCCGCCACGACAGCTCGTGATCTTTAGCCCCGGCAGCCATTAAATCTCCACCGGCTTCCACCATCATGTTGACAAACCCGCGGCGCCTGAGCTCGGCCGTTCCTTCATCCACGATATACCCTTTGCCGATCCCGTCCAGGGTCAGGATCATACCCGATTTGCCGAGGCGAATGGTTTGGCCATCAACATGAATATTTTTGTAATTGATGAGGGGCAGTATGCTGGCGACAGCTTCCGCTGACGGCAATTTCCCCTGTTGCTGATGGGCCTGATACAAATCGAGCAGCGGGTAGACCGAAATATCAAAGGCTCCATCGGATTTTTCGCTCAGCTGGCGCGATTGTTCTATCAGGTGCAGCAGCGGAGGGCTCGCCGCAGGCAAATAACCATTCGTGTTTAGGCGAGAAAGCTCGCTGTCCGGCCGGTAGCGGCTGAGAAGCGCTTCAAGCTCGGTCATGCGTCCCAGTGAGGCGGCTGCGGCGGCCTCAGCCGCGGCGCTATCTTCCCCAATGATGGTTACCTTAACGACGGTGCCCATCAGGATCCGGCTGGTCGACACTTCAACAAGCTTCTGGCCGTTGGCCTGCAGCCCCAATCGCCAGGCGGCACCGGCCATCGCCGTCGCCCCAATGATGCGTAGAAAATCACGTCGCGTAAGGTTGAGCCGCTTCGCCATTGGTTAGCTCCCCAGCACCTGCAACATATTGCTGCCAATCTCAACCAGGATCAGGACAATGCTGCCGACCACTGCCGTGAGCAAAATCACGTCGACGATGCGGTTTGTTTTACGGTTCTCCATAATTCCAAACTCCATCCCCGCACCAGGCGAATAAGGTCATACACTGGGTCAAGCGGGCATAAAAAGTTGCACCACGGTCGCTTAAAAAAGAGCGACATGACCAGCACAATGCCGGTCAGGGCAAAAAGAACAGTCGACCCGGTCAAGCTAAATAAGGTGCCAAACACTTCGTAACTGGAGACGCCCGGGTTGCGAAAGAGCAGGGCCAGAACGATCGCCAGCCAGGCCAATCCACGCTGCAGCCAGACAAATAAGCGGCGGTATTGTCGTAAACCCACGCGCTTGGCTCCACCTATCACGCCCAGACACTCCTGTGCCGCTCCAAAGGGGCAAAACCAGGCGCAGTAGGCGTTTTTGTTATCGGCCGTCAACACAAAAAGGATGCCGCCCAGCAAAAAATACCAGTACAGATTGGTCTGCCACTGCGGCCAGAATCCCAGCAAAAAAGAGTTTATTTTGGAGATCGTCAGCGGCAGGTTGTACCAGAAGCCCAAAACGAACAACCCGGTCAACAGCATCAGCCAGCGGGCCTGCTTTTTGTATTTAAATTTCGGCCGGTGGGCGAAATACCCGACGGCAAAAAGAGCCAAAACGGTGATCTCGGGCATGCCAAATTGGATCGGTGGCGGTGGGGCAGCGAGCACGGTTTCCCCCAGCTGCTCGACCGCGATAAGGCGGCTGCCCTGCAGAGCGGCTTCTGCCAGGGCACGGGAGGTAACCGTAGCCCCTGACACCCCATCCAGATCTTCGTCTAGCTGGAATGGATCGCCAAAAGATTTTCCCCACAGCTGCAGTAAAAATCCGCCACCCTCGACCCGAGCGAAGAAAGACGGCGTTTCTTTGTGGCTAACCACGGCCGTACCCACGACCTCTCCCCCAAGATCGACGGCCACCGCCAGCTGCAGCGGCCCGCCGTACCCGGCCGCCTCACCCACAGTGACGTAGCCAAGCAGCTGCTCGGCCGCAGCATCCTGATAAGCGGCAAAGGTGTCGCCGGAAACCCTTTCAAAATGGCCTGCTTCCGGCCAGGCGGCTTCGATGGCCGGCTGCAAATCGCTGGCTTCCAGGGCCACCCCGGCAAACCAGGCGATGATGATCGTAATGACGGCCGTCACGGCCAGAAAGCGCTCTAAACGCCGGGTGCGCGCCTGCTTGGATATGGGGGTTTTTTTGATCAACGGATCCTCTAGCGAGTAAATACAAAGCGCCGCAGCAGCACGCCCCACACCACAGCCACAAAACCGGTGATCGTGCCCATGACCAAAGCGGCCTGCGGGGCGTCTTCACCCAGAAAGCCTACAATTAACTCCAGCACAAAAACGGTGTAGAGAATGCCGGCGACGGTCAGCAGCCAGTGCCACCACTTAACGCGCAGCTGATTTTTGCGGGCGTATTCAATCAGCAAAACCAGTCCGGCCGTTGCCAATGCGCCAATAAGAAGATGAATAAGCATGATGAAAATCCTCTTGATTTATAAGGAGATGTCCTTGATGTGAATAAAGTTGTCGCTTTCCCAGAATTTAAATTTTGGATCTTTTGTTCCGTATCCGGAAGCATCATCCAGCTTGACGAGAATTTGATCGAGTGCGCCGCTCTGCGCTCCGATCATGATGCGAGTTGCTTCATGGAGCCACCCTTCCGGCTTGTTAAACGGACAAACGCGAATGCACATGCCGCAGCCGCTGGCATTGGCGGTCCAGCCAAGATAACAATCTTCCGCATTGACCGACCATTTGAGCACGCCGGGATTGGTGCTGATCGTCGTGGGTTCCATCGTCTTTGGGCCGTAGGAAATCGCCTGCGTTGGGCAGTGGGTGGCGCATTTTTTGCACACCTCGCAAAATTCCTCTACACCAAAGCGAATCGGCTTATCGTACGCCATCGGCAGATCGGTAATTACCTTGGCCAGGCGCACGCGGGGGCCATATTTGGGGGTGATCAGGATGCCGTTGCGGCCGCCTTCACCTAATCCGGCTTCGATCGCCTGCGGAACGCTGATGCCGGTGTTGTTGCCGCACGGTATGGCGTTGTAACCCAGGCCGCGAATAAATTGGGCCAGCGAACCGGCCGTAATCGCCATTTTTGAATACCCATCCATCGTTCCCGCATCGCCGAGAACCGTGGGGGCGGCTTCAATCGAGTCGTAATCCATTTCAAACGCCAAAACGATAACGGTTTTCATCGTTTCCGGGATGGCCAGGGTGCCATCTTCCAGATAGCGCGGCCGTGCCGATTCACCTGGATCGACATTGGCAATTTCAAAATCGAACCCTAATTTATCAGCAAAAATACTCAAAACAGGGGTCGGCATTGAGGTGAACATCGACAGGTTTTCTTTAAACTGGCTGGCGGGCAGCATTTTAACCATCCCCACAGGCGGGGCACCGGCCGGCATCTGGGCGGGATCGGTATTTTCAAGGACATCAATAATCATCGCCTTAATTTGATCCCCATCCATTTTTTCCATTTCGGTTTTGATCAGCTCCCCGGCATCTTGTGGTGAAAGCTGCCCTTCGGGCAGTTCAACTTCTTCCACTTCAGTAAACTCAATGGGAACCTGACCACCACCACCTATCGCGTCATAGTAGTGGCTGTAAATCCAGCGCTCATTCATAGGCGCAATGCCGACTAAGGAAGCGCCCAAAAAGAGAGCCGCTTTTTTGACCACGGCCGCTACTTCTTCGGGGGAAAAGCGGCTGTGATCCCAGCGGCCGTCGAAAGAAATACCGGGCTTGCTCATGGCCGAAGGGTTTAAGCCAAGAAGCCCGGCATGACTGCCGGTCATCGGCGAGTTGGTGCCATCATACGTGCCGCAAAAAACCGCCGCGTCCGATAAAGCGGCATCGATATGGGTATATCCCGAATCCCCGACGTTGAATACCTTCTCAGTGCTGTTTACCTTCTCGATATATTCTTCATCCCACATGATGCGGCTGAAGATCACGTTGGTGGAATCAAATCGTTCGTAAATATCCTCATCGACCTTGATGGCAGGGTCATCATCTGCCAGGGTCCGGACGACAAAGCCACCATAGGCTTCTGGTGATTCAAGCAGAAGTTCTTCACCGACGGTACCGACCTTCGTGATGGTAGGCAGCGCCACGGCCGCCAATCCCCCGAGTTTCAAAAAGTCCCGACGGTTGAGATTGGGTTTAACCGACATATTGCTCTCCTTTATTGGCAGTGCAAAGCATAAAGATGACAGTGCGCAATCTGAGAGTGGATCGCCCATCTTTGATCTTTTTACTTTCCACTGTGGTTTATCTAACTATTAACTGGCCTCCATTTGTTCTTGTCCTGCCAGGGCCACAACCGCCGTTTTGATGCTCTCCCCCATCTCTTCAATCGTAAATTCTTCTTCGACAACCAATCCGATTTTCTTAAATACTTCGATGTAACCGTAAAAGCCGCAGTAAATAACCCAGCTGACCTGCAGGCTTTTTCGGGGATCGTCGAGATGCATCCGCACCCCTTGCAAAATCGATTTATGGAGAGAGAGGGGGAATTTTCGCATCATGCTCATTTCGTTTTCGGTCAGGCGACCAACATCGAACATTAGCCAGCTCAATTTTTTGCTCACATTTTGGAAGAAAAGCGGCAGCTCAGCGATCAGGCGATCGATCAAATCTTCGAGCGATTGCTCTTCAATCACCCAGCTCAGGTTGTCTAGGGGATCTAACCCGTAAGCGCGAACCACTTCCTGCAGGATTTCCGTTTTACCACCTTCAAAGAAGTAGTACAGCGAACCGGCCGTGCAGCCGCACCGCTTGGCGATCTGCCGCACCGAAGTGGCCGAATACCCCTGCAATTCGAAGAGGGCCATGCTTTGCTGAATGATTTTGTCTCTCAGATTTTTTTCTTTTGCCATGCTGCTCTCTGTCGCTTACTTACCAAACGTTTGTTTAGTACAATCATAAAGCAAGCGCTCACTTACTCTGAGTGAGCAATGTCATCGAATTGACCTATCGTTTGTCACCATGTGGAGGTTTATGTGGTTCAGGGGCGGACAGATCCCCTCATGAATAGAAAATGCGCTTTCCAGTCCGACAAATTCCCCCTCCCGTGTCGGGAGGGGGCTAGGGGGTGGGTGTTTTGACGGTCATTTTACCCCTCCCCCAGCCCCTCCCCGACACGGGGAGGGGGGCTTGTTGAATTTTATGAGAACGGAATATTCGCTCGGATATTACAAAAACCAACGCAAAAGAAATACGTATTGCCTACAATTTCAGCTTATCTAAAAAAAGGAACCGGTCATCTCGTTCATGTTACGCAACCGCAATTTTCTGTTTCTCTGGTTTGTCAACGTTACAACCACCCTGGGAATCGAGCTGTTTACCGTCACAATTTTGGTAACGGTATTTGAACAAACGTCATCGACCCTTCAGGCGGCCGGCGTCATGGTCGCTCGCACGCTGCCGGCCTTTTTATTGGGCCCGGTGGCCGGGGTGCTCGTTGATCGCTTTCCGCGCAAAAACGTGCTTTTGAGCATGGATATTGTACGGCTGGGGCTGGTGGGGCTGGCGATTTGGCTGCTTCAGGGAGATGGCGGTATTCCGGTCATGGCCATCTATTTAATTTTGGCCGGGCTTTCGGCCGCTGACGTCTTTCACCGGCCCGCCCGCCTGTCGCTAATCCCATCGCTCGTCACTCAGGGGGAACTGGTGCGGGCCAACAGCGTGATCCTGGCCTCTGGCCAGATCATGATGGCGGTTTCTTACACCGTTGGCGGCTGGTTGATCCTGGTGCTGCCGCTGCGGGAAATCGCTTTCATGGTGATCGTGATATTTTTGGCTGCCATCATAACCGCCTGGCTGATGGTTGTACCCAAGCGGGAAGGCATTGAAAGTGATGCGCCTCAGGAAACAATTTGGCGCTCTTTTGTGGCCGGATGGCAATATTTGCGTCAGCATCCGATCGCCCGGCCGCTGACGGTCATGGAAACGATTGAACATGTGCCGCACGGCATTTGGACCGGGGCGTTGATGCTGGCGTTTACCGTTCAGGCGCTGCAGGGAGATTCACCGGACTGGGGCTATCAGGTTACCGGTTACTTTTCCGGCATGATCCTGGGTTCTCTAGCGGCATTGGGTATAAGCGGCTGGCTGCGCCGCTATCCAGGGCTCATCATTGCCGTCAATGCTTTAGGAGCCGGCGTTTTGACGATGGCCTATGCCAGCAGTCAAACGGTGTGGATGGCCACCGCTCTAGCCTTTGTATTTGGCCCTCCGTTTGCTATTCGCGACGTGGCCCAAGATTCGCTGCTGCAGGGCACTGTTGAAGATGGACAGCTCGGCCGTGTTTACGCCACTCGGGAGATGCTGCGCAACGTGGTGTTTATGTTTGCCGGTCTATTTTTCGCCTGGCTGTCTGACCTCGTGCCCATCCGCCTGATTTACGTGATTGGCGGCATCATTTATTTGCTGACCGGTATTTATGCGATGAGCAATAAAGCGCTGCGGCAAAGCCGGATGCCAACGACAGTAGAGGTTTTTGAATCATCCGGCTGAGTGATTCAGGTGAGCCACCGACACCCGGCCGAGAAGCATCTGCCCGCCGGCTGGAACTTGACCGGCTACCAGGCCGCAGTTGGGAAAATGCCATTTGGTGACCGAATCGCGGAAATGGGGCAAGTCTTCCACCATCGGCCGGGTAGAACCCCAGATGTGGCGCAGCAGAAACGAGCGCAAAAAGAAGCCGTGACCAAAGATATAAGCCAGCTGATAATCGGTATTGGCCAACTGCTCATCCAGGTGATCGAGACGGCCGGTAAAGGTGCGAATCGACTCGGCACCAGGACCGTCGACGTGGTCGGGATCATTGGTGTCCCAGTGGTGGCGATAGCGACCCTGGCGGTAGGTCATGTCTCTGCCCCGATATGCTTCCTCTCCAAGCTGACGAAACTCTTCGATCGGCCAGGTAACGACGCGAGCCCGCGGAAAACGGGCGATGGTGGGTTCGGCCGTTTGCTGCGCCCGCACATACGGTGAAACCACAATTAAATCGGGGGTTTTCTCCCATTGATCGGCCGTTTGCTGTGCCTGCTCACGTCCCTTTTCAGTGAGGTGGGCCAGCCCCAAGCCACGCGATGCCATTCCGGCGTTATCTTCACTTTGTCCATGACGGACAAGCACAAATTTTTTCATATCTTCCTTTACGATTAAGTGGTTTACAAAAACTCTTCAAAAATTAATTGTCCACAGATTGCGCAGATTTTCGCAGATTACAGAGAGAAATCTGTGAAAATTCGTGTTAATCCGTGGCTTTTTTTAGCAATTCTTTTTGTAAGCTACTTAAGAGCGTTTTTATTAGCTCGTTGTAGACGATGCCTGAGCCCGTCGAAGGCTGAGTCGGATTTGAACGGCTGTGTGCTGTGCCGCTTCGGCTTCGACAAGCTCAGCCAGCGCTTTTCTGATGTTAACAAACTCTTTCTTAAGCCTTATCAATAAAGCTCAACACCTCATTTAAGGTCCAACCGGCCGACTCCTCCGAGATATTTTCAATCTCAAACTGCGCCAGATGGGCGTGCAAGTGGGTTGTTGTGGCCGAGTGGTGCTGAATAAATTGAACCAGGGTGGCGGCCGCGTCTTGTCGACCGGTCGGTATATATATTTCGGTGGCCAGCACCGTTAACAGCTGCAGCATGGGCACAACCGCGTGCAGCGATTGCCCTCGGTCCAGCGCATCAATCACCATCTTTTCCGCCTCGTTATGACGATTCTGGTAAGCGATGGCCCGGGCCACCATCATCTGGGACATGATTTGCAGCTGAGGCTGACGCATCTCCTCATGTAAAGCAGTGGTTTCCCGAAGAATCTGCTCGGCCGTTTGGTATTGCCCCTGATAAAAGTGCGCCCATCCGTGATTGTGCAGCGTGATCGATAAACTGCGCTTGTCCCCGGCCTCTCGTGCCACGGCCGCCGCTTCCCGATAAAGGTGCTCCCCTTCATCTGGCCGATTCAAGCGGTCGGGAATCGTACAGTTGGCCATTAACAACAGGGCGCGGTTGATCAACCGATGATCGCCAACCTGCCTGGACAGAGTTAACGCCTGCTGGGCCAAATCATAGGTCTGGGCGAAGTCAAATTGGTCGTTGAGATCACCGGCAAAGCTCAATAGCGCCAGAGCCCGGGTTTGAGGATCAGCGTTTTGGGTCAACGCCACCGCGCGCTCCCCAGATCGGTTTTCATGCTCCATGCCCATCTCGATCCAGGCCCGAAAAGCCACGGCGCGGCCGTGCAGTTCGCTGTCGAACTTCTCTAGTCGCACCGTTAAAGCCGCCAACCGGTTCAAGACCTCTTTATAGCGGCTGCGCATTTCAAAATAGAGCACAAAAGGCAGCAGCATCCGTCCGACAAACGACCAGGCTTGGGCCTCGACAACCCACTTCCACGCGGCCAGCGCGTCATCTTCCCAGGGGGATAAAGCGTCTAAGGCCACCAGTTGATCCCCTCCTTCGAGATGGGGCTGATGGGTAGTCAGCGTGCCAACCAAAAACTCTGCGTGGGCCTGGCGCAGCATCGCTTCGGCCGTGATCCTAGCTTGACCGAACTGGCGCAGCAGGGGATGCATTCGGTACCAACCGCCTTCCCGCTGGAGGAGGGAGCGGCCAACAAAAAGCTGAAGATCAGATCGACTCGCTCCTGCCACCTCTCGGGCCGCTTTAGCCGTAAAACCGCTTTGGAAAACGGTTAATCGGGCCAAAATGTGCTGCTGCGATTCAGCCAACCGCCGCCACGCCAGATCGAATAAGTATGGGATACTTTGATGGCGAGGCGCCCGATTGACCGCTCCTCGTGTCAGCGGAGCCAGTGTCGTTTCCAGTTCAGCTGCAATTTCCGATGGCGATTTGACATCGGTCGATCCGGCCGCCAATTCAACGGCCAGCGGCATCCCGCCAACCTGACGGCAGATCTGGATCACGGCCGGATCGGTTTGAAAATCCGGCTGCAGACGACGGGCAGTGGAGACAAACAGCGCTTCGGCCGCCGTCTCTGACAAACCATCAAGGCGAATGAGCTGTTCCTGGGTCAGCCGCAGCCGCTCGCGAGAGGTGACGAGCAGACGCAGCCCCGGGGCCGCTTTGAGCAAAGCATCTAGCAGCAGCACCCCATCTCGCAAATGCTCAAAATTGTCTAAAATCAGGAGCATCTCTCGCTGCGGCAGCAGGGAAAGAAGCTGTTTTTCGGCCGGATCGCGACTGTTCGGAAACAAACCGGCGGCCGTGAGCGTCCGCACAATGGCCGTGGCCGCGGCCGTCCGGGCGTCATCTTCTGGAATAATCCCCTCTAAATTGATGAATGCTACCCCGTTGAGGAAGCGATAGCGATGACGATACCCCAGCGCCAGGGCGAGCCGCGTTTTCCCGATTCCCCCTAAACCGGCCAGGGTAATCAGCGGCCGATCACGGAGATATGTGTCTATTTGAGCCAACAGGGTTTCGCGACCAAAAAAAGGCCCAACATCGGTCGGCAAATTATCCCGCGGTTGGGTGCGGGCCAATTTGACCCGCTTCGCCAATTCAAGCACTGCGACCGTTGGTTCGACACCCAGCTCGGTTTGGAGCATGGCCTTGCAGCTCTCAAACTGGCGCAGCGCTCCTTCAAAATCACCGAGGCGGGTGTAGAGGCGCATGATCCGGCGATGGGGCTCTTCACGCCAGGGTTCCAGGTTGATCAGGGCTTCCCAAGCTTTGATGGCCTCCGCCAGGCGGCCGGTGTCTGTCAATTCAACGGCTTGTTTTTCCCACAAACTGACCGCTAACACGCGCAGCTGCTCACGCTGGCGGAGCTGCCATTCTTCAAATTCGGGAGCGTTTGAAATAAAAAATCCGGCCAGAAAGTCGGCCGTATGCACGGTCGGATCGTTGTGACGGCGCATCTGTGCGGACTGGCTGTGCAGGTCGGCCGCCAGGGCGACCGTTTTGCGCGTCACCTCAAGAGCTTCTGGCAGCAGCTGACCGATGTTATAGAGAGCGGAGCGCAGGCTGGCTCGAGCCTTTTTTTCCGGCGTATCGCCCCAAAGCAGGCCGGTTAAATAATCACGGGCGTGGGTTTCCCCTGTTTCCGCCACGTAAATCAAAAGAGCCAGCGCTTTTTCAGAAATAAAACCGGTAATCTGTTCCCCATCCCGCCAGACTGTAGGATACCCAAACAGCTTTAACTCAATCGACCTCACGGCGTGATTTTAACACAGATATCCAGGCTCGTTGATAGGAAAAAGGATACGCTCTTCACGATGAATTGACGTTTCGTCTTCATAATCACCCAAAAACCTACCGATCGAGCCGAAGATGTCCAATTACACCATTTTTATTTTACGCGGCTGGCGCGACCGCCAACAAACGCACTTTCGCCTGGAAAATCCGCACACCGGTGAAATTCATCTGTTTAATTCTCTGGGCGCTCTGACCAGGTTTTTGGAGCAGATATTTGGTGAGGACTCATCAGCCGATCATAAATCAGGAGATCATCATGCAAAAAAATAATTTCAAAAATGTGAAGGTGGTTTGGACGAGCGTGCTGCTGCTGTTTTTAGCAGCCTGTGGGGCTGGAGAGCGTCTGGCGGAAGAAGCGGTTGAACAGATGGTTGGGGAAGGGGCGGTCGCCACCTCCGAGGCGTTTGTAGCGGCCGCGGCCACCGAATCGGCGGCACTGCTCACACCCGAAGCCGGCGAGGCCGATTCGCAGCCGGTTGTGCAGGTAGAAGAGGCCGTTGAACCCTCAGCCGGCCAGAACGACGCCAATTCCGGAGCGGATGCCGGCATGATGGATGACCCCACGCCGCTTGAGGCCGGATCCGCTTACCCAGGGCACTTAACCGGCGTGCAAAACGGCGGGGATATGTTTGACGCTTATCAAATTCGCGCGGCCGCCCATGAAATTGTGCGGGTCGTCGTCACCGGCAGCGGGGACAACACCGGAGAAATCCAATTTAACTTAAGCAACAGCGACGGCTACGACGCCGCTCAGGTTGTCCTGCCGGGCAGCTCGGCCGAGTTGGTGCTGGCATCGGCCAACGAAAACCTCTACGAGCTGACTATTTCTCATGACGGGCTGGCCGACACGGTCAACTATACGTTTGACGTGGTTATTGAACCGGAAAACGACATTAACAGCGGCCTGGACGCCCCCAACACGCAGGAACAGGCCCTGCCCGTCGAATCTGGCGGGTCGTACAATGGGGCCTCAATCGGCAACGGGACGGGGGCCAACGATGTGGATTGTTATATGGCAAACATCCCGGAAGAGGGTGGCAGCCTGAGCGTCGATTTAGGCGCCCCGACCGACCAGCCGTACGAAAGTTTTGTGGGTGGTGAGCTGTATACTCCGGATGGCGAGCTGATCACCAGCACCACCGCCGCATATGGCAGCGGCGCTCTGTTGGAGTTTGGCGTGGCGGATTATGAAGTGGCGGCGGCCGGCGACTACAAGCTGTGCCTGTCGAGCTATTCGTTTTATGCCTATGGGGAATACGAGTTTTCGGTGACGGTGACCGATGCGGCCGGATCAATTGTCGGCAGCACTGGAGAGGTTTCATCTGGGGCAGCTGTCCACGGTTCAGGAAACGATGCCTGCCTTGAGGGCACCTGGCGGGTGGCCAACTTCGACGCCTATCTGGTGGCTTCGGTCGAAACGGCTACGGCCAACACCGGTCAAGACCTCGAAATTAGCTCAACTTCTTCCGGTGATTTGCTTATCTCCTTCGATGGGCGGTCAATGACCATGAGCGAAAATGGATTTACCGTGACCATGAGCATGATGGGCGTCACAGTGCCAACGGCGATTGACGCCAGCGGGCGGGCGACTTACACGGCCGATGGCTCAGTTTTGCAGGGGGATATCGAAGCGGTTGAAGTTGTCGAGAGCAGCGCGGGATTTGGCCTCAGCCTTGGCGGACTGGTTGGCAACCCAGTTAATTATGTCTGCAGCGGAGAAACCATGACCTGGTTTGGTCCGTATGCAATTCCAATCGAGCTGGAAAAGTTGAGTAGCTAGGCCCTTTAGCTTCCTGAGTGCAGCCATCGTGGTGGATGGGCCAGCAGTATGCTGTTCGACGATGGCTGTATTTCAGGAACTAACCGAACCGGATGGAGCGCAAAACAGCTATCTTTTTGCGTTTCAACCGCCTGAAAACCATTGTCAGGAAAATTGTAAGGTCACTGTGGTATGCTTGATTCACACCTGTAAAACTGGTAATATTTAGTTAGTAAACTATTTTACAATTGGCTAATTTTTCGTGGCGTTTCTCATTAGCCATTTGGTTGCCTTGATTTTCCTCAGACAATTGAATCCATTACAGTAAGTCTTCTGCCAGTTTCTGGTGGGCTTGCGATATTTGAGCTTCAAAACTGAGCCAGACGTGCAGCAATGAAGCAGTGGTATGTCCTTTACACGAAGCCACATTGCGAGGACAGGGTTGTCACGGTTCTAAATCATCGGGGATACAATACTTATTTTCCCAAAATAATCCCCTCTCGCCGCAATTTGGCAAAATTTAATTCTAACTCGGCGCACGCATCTTCGACCGCCTTTTTTCCGCGCTATTTATTTGTTGAAGTCGACCTCGAATGTGTTCCGATATCAACCCTCCGATGGATTCCAGGGCTGCTCTATGTCCTGGGTCATGAAGGAATTCCCGCACCTGTCCCCGAAAATGTCATCAAACGCATCAATCAAAAAGTTGAGGCCCTCAACAGCTGCAGTGGGCCGGATAATCTCAAACAAGGAGACATCGTCCGCATCAGTTCTGGCCCGCTTGAGGATTTGCTGGCCACCTTTGACCGCTCCCTTTCTTCAGGCGAGCGGGTGCAAATTTTACTAACGCTCATGGGACAGCTAAAACGAGTGCGAATCAACCGTCAGGATATTGTAATAGTGGAGCAAAAAGCAGGCTGCCCAAATCATCGCCGGCCACGCCGCACGCGAGGCAAGGGGCGTCACATTCGATCTACTCACGGGTAGGGTCAGCCTGTAAAAACTCTGTTGTAGCCATCGCTCCGGAGAACATCACTTTTCCGACTGCTGAAACCAATTTCAGCTTTAAGGGCGGAGCCTGCCAAAACTCTTAAAAATCACCCCGGCCAACCCCAACCATCGGCCGATTACCCCTACCAAACAAACATGATTCAAAATATCCGTCTGTATTTAAGCCGGCAGGCTAGCACTGTCAGGCAATATCTCCTTCAGGAGATTATCTTTTTCCTCTGTGGATGGATCCCGTCCGTGGTCGGGATCGCCATACGAGGTGTCGTGTACCGCCTGATCCTGCGCATGGATGGATGGGCCGCGATTGAAAACGGGGTGCGCTTGCGCTTCGCTGAAAATATTTCGCTGCACCATGGCGCTTACCTCGATCAGGGCAGCTATCTCCATGCCTGTGCGCACGGGATTACGATTGGAAAGTCATCGCTGATTATGCACGGTGCGGTTCTCCACGTTTATAACTTTAGGGATTTACCCCGAGCCGGTATTTGGATCGGTGAAAATTGCCTGATCGGCGAGTACAGCGTGATTCGCGGACAAGGTGGCGTAAAAATCGGGAATCGGGTTTATGCCTCCCCATTTTCACAAATTATTGCCGTTAATCACGTTTTTGATGATCCAGACCGCTCATTCATCGAGCAGGGAATTACCGCAGAAGGTATCACGATCGAGGATGATGTCTGGCTGGGGGCCAGCTGCGTCATTACCGATGGGGTTCACATTGGTGAGGGGGCGGTGGTCGCGGCTGGGGCGGTGGTAACCAAAGATGTCCCTCCTCACACCGTGGTCGCCGGGGTGCCGGCCAGACCACTCAAACAGATCACGGGTGAATTTGAACCACAAAACAATGTTCCGGTGTTTTTCGATCCAGTTAAGAGGTAATGCATCATGTCTACTTTTTCCGTTGTCATACCGGCTTATAACGAGGAAAGCGGAATTTCCGAAATTATCCAGCGGGTATTAGCCATTAAAAATGATCTGGCGGCCGTCGGTATCGAGCAGTTCAAGCTGCTGGTAGTTGACGATGGATCAAGCGATAATACCGGTCAAATTACCGAAGCCTTCGCCGCCGATAACAGCGATGTGGAGCTGATTCAGCATCCGCAAAATAAGGGGTATGGAGCAGCTTTGAAGACCGGCTTCTGCCATGCGGAAAGCGATTTAATCGGTTTTCTCGATGCCGACGGCACCTATCCTCCCGAGCTGTTTCCCAAGCTGTGTGAATCTGCTCTCAACGGGTCTGATCTGGTGATCGGTTCCCGCATGTCCGGGGCGGACAGCGATATGCCGCTGACCCGGCGCGTCGGGAACTTTTTCTTTGCCAATCTGCTGAGCGTGCTCGGCCGCCGTCGCGTGTCCGACAGCGCCAGTGGTATGCGAGTCTTTCGGCGCGATATCTTAAACCAAATCTATCCCCTCCCGGATGGCTTAAATTTGACGCCGGTGATGAGCACCCGCGCTATCCATGAGGGGATTTCTATGACGGAAGTCCCTATCCCCTACAGCGAGCGGGTCGGCCGCTCAAAATTAAGCGTGGTCCGCGATGGCTCAATCTTTCTGCGCTCGATGATCTGGACCGCCCTCAGCTATAACCCGGTGCGCATTCTGGGTTTGATTGGCCTAGTGGGCGTATTTATCGCCCTTCTGGCGGCCATTAGCCTGGTCGTTCTGCGTTTGCAGGGGGTAGCAACGCTGCGGCCGCTCAACATCGTCGCTCTCTATGTGGGGGCCGTGTCCGGTTTTATCGGCGTCACGCTGTACGCTCTGGGCGTCACCTTCAATTATCTCGTTTCTCTCTTCCACAAGCGGCCGGTCCAGCAGGGAATCACCGGAAAATCCGCACTCAAAACACCAATTGACAGACACTTCGGGTGGATTGGCCTGACGATGCTGGCTGTAGGCAGCATCATCGGCACCGTGTCGCTGCTGTTGGGGTTTAACGGCTGGGATATGAATCGTCTCTGGCTGTACGGTCTGGGCAGCGCCATGCTCATTCTGACCGGGGTGCAGCTGTTTATCTACTGGATTGTCCTGCGCGTCCTTGAAGAGCTGAGCGTAAGGGACTTGAAGATTGATTTGGATTTAAAAAGTTAAGTAAAAAGGAAGTTGGAGGCAAGCAGTGACTGAAAAAAGCAAGCTTCAACCCAAACGTGAAAAAGTGTGGAAAAATCTTGGCGACCGGCGGATCCCAAAATTAAAAATGGCAGAATTCCCCAATGCCGACGACATTGTCCGGCAGGGGCTGCTGTCAACACCGCGACCGGAAATAGCGGTTGATATTGCCCTGGTTAATCCGCCGACACCAGACGGCGGATTATGGATAAGAACGCAGCATCGGGTCGGTCGCCGGACCCGAGAAAACATGGTGTGGCCGCAGGTTTCGCTGGCCCAGCTGGCGGCGATGCTCCATCCGGAGTATTCAGTCGCGGTCATTGACGCCAACGCTGAGCGGATGAGCTGGCCTGCTTTTGCTGCCAGGCTCGACGAATTAAAGCCAAAATATTATTTGACGCACGTGACGGCACCGACCCTGGAAAACGACATGTACGGCTGCTTTCTGGCCAAGGCGCGAGGGGCGGTTACCCTGGGTTTTGGCACTCACGTGACCCCGATGCCGCGGGAGACGATGCGGCCGTATCCGGCCTTAGATATCATTTTGCTCGGGGAACCTGATTTAACCCTGCGTGACCTGCTCGATCACCTGGAAAACAAGGTTGAGCAGCGGCCGGACAATATCAAAAAACTGTTCGCCGATCACGATCCGGCCTATAAACCCTCGTTTCATCAAGACGGCTCAATCGATATGTGTGGCATTAAGGGAATTGTCTGGCGCAGAGGGGATGAAATCATCATTAACGCCCATCGCCCGTTTATTCCCTGCCTGGACGATATGCCCCATCCGCTGCATCATCTGCTCCCCCTGCACGATTACCGCATGCCGATGATCAAAGGACCGTTTACGTTTATCGTCACCAGTCGAGGATGCCCGGCCGGCTGTACCTACTGCATCAAACACGTCAGCTACCAATATACAACCCGCATTCGTTCGCCGGAAAATATCATGGAGGAGCTGTGGATGTTAAAAAATCTGGGCATGGACAACATTCACATGTACGCCGATCTATTTACCGTGCACCGCGATCAGGTCATGGGGCTGTGCAAATTGATGATTGACGAGGGGATCGATATCAAGTGGACCTGCAACAGCCGGGTGGACTTTGTAGACGAAGAAATGCTGCAGATGATGGCCAAAGCCGGCTGCTGGTTTATTTCCTGGGGGATTGAAAGCGGCAACGAGGATATTTTAAAGCACGCCCATAAAGGGATTAATCTGGACAAGGCGCAAAAAGCGCTGACCTGGGCTCGCCAGGCCGGCATTAAAAACTGGGGATACTTCATTATCGGTTTACCACACGAGACAAAGGAAACTATCCGGCAAACGATTGAATTCTCAAAGAAGCTGCCGCTGGATATCGCCCTGTTCCACGTGGCGGCTCCTTATCCGGGCACTCCCTTCTTCTTTGAAGTGATTGAGAACGACTGGTTCCGCAAGGATACCCGGTGGGAAATGGTCGATATGGATAAGGGGACGGTACTCGATTATCCAGGCCTCTCAGCCGAGGAGCTGCTGTACTGGCAGAAGCGGGCGTTTCGGGAGTGGGCGTTCCGGCCGGGGCCGATGTTAACCTATTTAAAGATGCTCCTTTCTGATGCCTCCACGTTTAAGACCGCCTTCAGCGTCGGCCTGCAAACATTGCGCTGGCAAACCGGCTCAGCCAACGATTAATTCCCATATGTGAGAACGATGTATACGGTCAAATCATCTCCACGCCTTCTGACGGTAATGCTTACGGTTGTTATTGTCACCCTGTTTGTCACCGTGGGGTTCCAGACGACACTTTTGACAGCAAAAGAGACAAACCACTTTTCCAGCCAGGAAGATATATGGTTGCCTCCGATAAATATCTCTCAATCTGGAGCGGCGGCCGAACCGCGCATGGTCCTCGATCAGAGCGGATCGATTCACGTAATCTGGCGGGAAGAAACGGTTAATTCCTTTTATTATGCGGTGCATGACGAGCTCGGTTGGCAGCGGCCGATGACGATTGAAGTACCGTTTGGGACCGCCCGTTTTGCCGATCAGTACGGTCAAAACCTGCCCTTATTTGATCCGCAGCTGGTCGTCGACCAAAACGACCGTCTGCACGCCCTGTGGCTTGATGGTCAAAACCGCCTCTACTACAGCAGCGTACCGCTGAATTTCATCGCTGATTACGAAAGCTGGTCGTTCCGGCAGCAAATTGGGGATGGGGTATTGGCGTTTGATGTCCTTTTGGATATGAGAAACGTGGTGCAGATGGTCTATTTGCGCCACGTCGACTCCGCTGAAACCCCGGCCGGCATCTACTATCGGCAGCTCAATCACACAGAGCTTTTCTGGAGCGTGCCCAAACAGCTTGAAGCATCAGCGTATTTCCGGGCGCTAGATGAAGAGAAAGCACACCTAGACTTAGAAGCCGGCGTCGTTGGCCTTTATGCGGCGCCAGAGGTCGCAGGCGGTGAGGCCATCAGCGAAACGCAGCCGATCACGAGCAGCGCGGTGATCACGCACGGCCTGCTTCTGGCCTGGGAGAACGCGCCGCTGGAGCAGGTATATTTGATCCGCGCCAACGACGATCTGGATAACTGGTTAACCCCAGCGCTGGTGGATCAGCGCATCGTGGCTGATGATCCGCAAAGTACCGGTCCTTCACAAATCAGGGTTGCTGCCCGGAAAGAAGAAATTCACCTGATATGGACCGCCGGCCACGACACAGATTGTGAACTGTACCATCAATGGTCAAATGACAGCAGCCTGTCCTGGACCACGCAAGCGCCCCTGACACCGAATCAAGGCGGGTGTCCGTCGACCTTTGAGTTTGTCCCCGGCCACGAAGAGGTGGTCCTTCTCAAGCTAAACTACGGCGGGCAGATTTTCCTGCAGCTGTGGAACGGCCAAGCGTGGAGTCCTTTAAAACAGCAGCCTCCGCTGGCCGGATTTATAGATCGACGCACAAATCGAGAAATCACTTTGGGCTGTCACCAAAGCATTATTACCCCAGAAAATACGCTTCTGGTTGTGGGTTGCGGCACCGGCCAAATTGATGATATTTGGTTTTTGGAACGCTTCTTAGGTGATGAAACAGCCTGGTTCCCCACTCAAACCGGTCAAAAATGGGCCGATCCGCTGCGGATATTCCAGGCGGAGGTCCAGCTGGGCGATCCGCTGATTCTCACCGACAACAGCGGCCTGACCCATCTTTTCTGGCTGGGTGCTCCTTCCGCGGCCGACCTCGAGGCCGGGGCAACAATTTTCCATACCCAATGGAACCAGGATTCCTGGGCGAGAGTTGTGCCGCTGCTTCACCTGGGTATTGACCAAGTAGATCAGCTAAAAGGTGTTGTTGGGCATCGTGGTAATGTCGTTCTTTTCTGGCGGGATGCGACCGCTCATGAATATCAGTTCAGCGTCGTTAATGAAAAACACATCCGCTCACCGGTTGATTGGTCAACTCCCACCACATTGCCCGCTTCAGAAAGCACCATCAACCACCCATCGGTTTTTATCGACACATCCGGGACAATAAACGTCGTTTACGCCAAGCGGTTCAATGAAGGACGAGGCATCTACCTGGTGCGCTCGGTTGATAACGGAAGAAGCTGGACAGATCCGCTACAGGTAACGGACGCAGCAGCGGCCGGCTGGGATATGGTAGACGGACCGCAGATCGTCCAGACGGGCAATGGCCACATGCACACCCTGTGGACCAGCTACACCTTAAAACCGGATCCTGTGCCCTCTGGCCTCCACTATTCTCGTTCGGAGGATGGAGGGTTAAGCTGGTCTTCCGCCACAACAGAGGCGGTTCTTGAAAATAAAAAGGGGTGGTGTGGTTTAACCGCGGTCGGGAAAGAAACCGTTATCATTTTTAAACATCCGGTCACTGGGAATATATCCCAGATCCAGGCCATCGTTTCCAGAGACAGCGGCCTCACCTGGAATTCCCCTGTGGTGATCTTTAACTCACCCACCTCCTTAACCGCACCGGAAATTGTTTCCCAAAGCAGCGCGAATTTTTCCATAGTGCGTCTGACAACCGATTCGGCCGGCAATGTTTTGCTCGAGGAAAGACCGTGGATAAACGACGGGTGGCGAACTCTGGAAACAACAAATGTTGACGTTCTCCTTGATCCGGCCGTTGGCGAAATCACTGCAAAAGCCGGCGGCATCAACAAGGATGGTCAAATATTTTATGCTTTAATCGACGGGCCGATATCCCTGACAAGCGGACCTGAAAACCCACAGCCGTTTAATCTATCGATTATTCAGCAGCAGACAAAGCTGTCGCAGGCTGAAATTTCACCTCCCTCTGACGTCGTGAATACGCCAGCGGCCATCCCTATGCCGGCCGCTGCTGACGTAGAGAGTGAATTAGCGGCCAGTCAGGTGGCTGAAGAAGAAAGTGTCAACACAGAATCAGCTGAGTTAGTGGATCAGCCTGAAACAGACGCTGGTGCAAGGGATACGGCCGCTGGATTTACTCCACCGACCGTATCCGGTGATTCTTCGCTGGTGATAAACTTGCTCTTGGGCGTCGTTCCAGTCATCCTGGCCTTAATATTCTTCATGATTGGCTGGCTGCGTTTACGTCGCTGATTTGGGACACCAAATCAGGGCCAGATGAAGTGAGGCAGCAGTCAGTTATCACCCAAGATGAGCGACAAATAGAGCCGCTCGTTGAGTGGCTGGTCACCCCAGCGCACCTCGAGAGTCGGATAGACCTCTTCAGCCGAATTGGACGACCAGAAATATTTTCCGCTGTGATAATCACCATCGGCCGAATAAAAGGCTAGCCTTAATGGCTCCCCATCGCTCAGCGACTCAGCCACCGCCTGAGTGACGTCCCATGTATACGGCACACCTGGATCAAAGAAGTCAACCGGCTTCACCCACACGGTATCGAGGTTTTCCAGGGCCAGAGGAGCGTTATTCCAGGTGATGGTTTGCTCGTTCCACCCTTCACTGACCCGAAGCGCCTGAATCGCTGAATCCGGTGCCTGGCCCGGTTCATAACCGGCGTTCCCAAAGAGATACAGCGTTACCGATGCATCGACGATTTCCTGCCCGGCCGGGATGGCGTCAAGTGGAAAGGTGATGTAATACTTCGAAAAACAGGGGTAATCAGAGATATCCCACTGATTTTGAATGTTTATTTGAGAGTAGCCGGCGTAGTTGGCCTCCCCCCATTCACTCCAGTGATCGACCCCATCACCGCAGGTGGCGTGGCCACCGACATGGGCATCAGGCACAACAGCCCCGTTCAAACCCTGCCGAACAATCGTCTCATTTGAACCGGCAATCAGCGGTTTTTCCTGGACCAACGCCCCAAACGACAGCTCACCCCAGGTCGATGGGTCGGTTAAATCCATCGACGATGACCACTTGGTCGTGACCGGCACCCCGGCAAAACCGTCGCGATCGTGCGTAGCCACGGCCAACCCCCACCGGGTGCCATCCGTCGGCCGGCCGCTCAAACCGAAACTTTCAAAGGGTATTGTGAGATCGGCCTGCCATCCTTTGGAATCTCCACCGCTGTTCGGGCCATTGATACCGCGATAGGTAGCTGTGGATGAAAAAGCGATATCGGTTTCTACCCAACCACCCGGACCACCCTTAAACGTTCGCTGGTTGTATTCGGGATCCCCTGAAAATCCAAGCTGAACGTCAAATCGGTAGGAGTTCGCGGAGAGGGCATTCCCGACGTTGCCATCCAAATTGATAAAAATCGACAGAGCGTCCCACTGGGTTAAGTCGACCCCTGACTCGGCCGGGCCGTGAAAGAGCTTGCGATCGACAATGTGGGCGGTGATCATTAGCGAATCATCATGCAGCAGCATGCGGATATCACTGTAGTTTGAAGAGGGGCCCACCGCTCCATACCAAAAAATCGAGTGGGAGGGGTAGGGCCCACCTGGCGGCATGTACGGCACATTGACCCGCGGAGCGCGATGATTAGACTGCTCAGACGCCTGCAGCGGTCCTGTGGAGAAACGTGACCCGCTAATAATCACGATCAGGAGCAGAAGGCCGAGTGAAGTAAGTTTAATGACAGACTTGGTAAACATATCTTTTGTATACCTCCAACAGCCTTAATAGGGCCCAAAGTTGGCGGCCGTCCGGGGCTGAGCCGTTTGATTTAATCCTGTTACGACATTCGCATCGTGCAGCAATGGAGTGATTTCAGCGGTTATGTTAAAACCCAATTCAGCCAGAATCCGCTCCTGCATCGGCCAAGGCCAAAGCGGTTCCTTTGCTTTGCCGTTTGTGCCATCGAGGAGCACACCGTTTTCGTAGCGATACTGCAGCCGGGCGCCTGAGCCATTGTGCCCCGTCCCATCGATCTTGCTGTTCGTGACCGTAAACCCATCCAGGTCCGGATGAATACTGACCCCGATTCCTTCCGGTGCGTCAAGACCGTTATCAACAATTGTGACCCGATTCAGGGTGCCGTTAACGTTTTGATTGGTCGAGAACGTGCTAAAGCCAACCCCGGCATTATTGGCCAGGAACGAGTCCTGGATCAGCAAATTGTCCATATTTTGACCGTACAGGGCGAGCCCGGCCCGGCTTGAATACCAGCTTGAGGTCCATAGTCCGCACGACTGATTGGGACTCGATACCGGGTCAACCTGACCGGGGCCCCAAAATCTAAGCTGGCCATCCCAGTTAACGCCGGCGTTGATAGATATCGACCCCAGCAGCTTGTTGTTAAAGGTCACTTTATCAGGGTCCTGATTCTGGATTGACATTTGCCAGCCGGATACCGCGCCGATGGCGATTGAGTTCTCGATAATCGTATCTGTAGAGTTGTAAATTTGAATGCCGTCACCCCAGGGCCAGTGGCCATGACAGCTATCCAGGCCGCGCCAGTCGTCAAACCTGGCCAGACAGCGACGAATGACGTTTCCGGAGGCACTATCCCCAAAGACCATGATCATTTTGCGCCCGGTGCCGGCCGCCACGCAATCTTCCAGTAAATTATTGTCGCCAAAAGCGATTGAAAAGACGTGGGAGTTGGTGTCGGTATTGGCATCATAACCGGAAACACGGCGAAGAATATTGTTACTTCCCATAATTTCATAGACGCTCTCGCTGCTGTTTCGGGCCACAATGCCTTCAATCACGAAGTAACTGCCAACCCACCATTCATTGGGTTGGTAAGCGAGCGACACGGCCAGACGCTGGTTCTGCCCATCAATGATGGCCTGGCCATCGTTTTGGGCCTTGATGGTAATCGGTTTGCCGGGTTCGCCATTGCGCTTATTGGGCGCCAAAGTCTGGTAGTACACCCCGTCCATTAAAATTAGCGTGTCGCCCGGCATGATATCCTCCCACGCTCGATTAAATGTGGCCCACGGATTGCCCGGGCTGGTTCCCGAATTTTGATCGTTTCCATCGGGAGAGATGTAGTAGGCATTAATTTCTGAGTTGTTTACTGCGTAGGGAATATAAATTTCGTTTTCCGTCGTCCCTTGTCCCTCTGCGATATTCACTGATTGGTTTCCGACTGTAAAAATAAAAATAAGTGAAAAAATTGCACCGAGTCCAGATCTCCAAACTAAATTGGAATTTTTTATAGCTTTCATCAATTTTCTTCCTTGGCAATTGGGCGACAGATAAATAAAGAGACCAAAAAATGCCGCCTGCGAATTTAAGGGGGCACTGTACCATCCTCCTATTGGGAGGCATGTTCTGCATTTAACTCAATGATTCCGCTGCCCCGGAAATATTCATGAAACGTTAAACTTTGGGTATAGATAGAGAGAGAAACAGCGGCCGACGGTGGCTAATTAATGATCTTTTTTTAGAATTTACGGCTCCAATCGGTTCGGAAATCCCCTTTTTTAATCGCATGTCCCCAATTTTGACCCGTTTAAAATACCTTTTACTCATTTTGCTGATCGTACAGGCCGCCGCCCTTACAGCCGAGAGTGAGAACCTGTGGGCACCCCAATCTCGCGTGCCGGGGTATCGAGGCGACACCAATCCTCCCCTGCTGATTGCTGATCAGAATCGAGTGGTTCATGCATTTGCCTATCAACAGCTCGTTGATGATGAAAGGGAGAAAATGGTGGGCATTATTTACAGCCAGTGGAGCGTCAAAGAGGGCTGGACAAACCCTAATGATGTGTTGCTGTCGCCAGCCAAGGATGATGCGCGGGTTATGAGTGTTTGCCTGGATCAAAACGGGGTCATGCACCTGATTTTCTTCGCCGGCGATGAAACCGCGGCCGATCTTTATTATGCCAAAGCCCCGGCCGTGCATGCCGGTCGAGCCACAGGCTGGAGCAAACCCAAGCTGATCGGGGAGGCGGCCGCCGATCCTGCCGAAGGGGCGGTATTGCTTGACGGCCGGAACAATCTGGTCGCCCTCTACAGCGGTCATGCGCAGGGCAGAGGTGTATACGCCATCTATTCCGATGACGGCGGTGAATCGTGGTCAAGTCCAACGCCGATTTTCCTGACGTACCGCGAAAATCTATTTCCAAGTAGTTTAAAAGCGGTCGTGGGCGAATCCGGTTATATCCACGCGGTGTGGGATATTCGGGACACAGGGGGCAACGGGCGACAGATTATCTACAGCCGCTTTGATCCTGCAGCCGGTGGGTGGGCGGAACCGATAATTTTAGCCAGCGCACCCACCGGATACGGCGTGCTCAACCCGACCATTGTCGAGTATCAGCATGAGGTTATTGTCGCTTACAGCGGCGTGAATTTTAGGCGATCGGCCGACTATGGCGTAACGTGGACAAACCCACTCAAGCCGTTTCCACACGTAGGGGTCAACGGCCAGATGTCTTTTGTCGAAGACGGAAGCGGCCGGCTGCACTTCTTCTGGGCACAGCGCATAACCGGTGTGCCGGACATTCACGGAGCGTGGCACAGCAGGTATGAAAAGGGCCGCTGGTCACCACCGGAAGCCGTTATATCCGGCCCCACCATTGAAGATTTAATTGGTGACAAAGCATTTGATCCATATGACGTCAACGCGATCATCAGCCAGGGAAACGTGATATTGGTTACCTGGCGCACCGATCCAGGAAACAAGGGCAACGGGGTCTGGTACTCATTTTTAAGTAGTGAAGCCACTGAACTGCCGTTTGTCCCCCTACCGGAACCCTCGTCCGCTGGCGAATTGCTCGTTCTGCCTGAAGAAAACCCGGTTGCCATGCCTATGCCTGATGACGAAACAGCCGATCTCCCCAATGATTTTAATCGAACACGGCCGATTGCCAGCCTTGCTAATCAAAGCCCGGTGGAACCGGTCCTTATCAGCATGGCCATCGTTGTCCTTCTGCTGTTGATTGTCTTTGGCTGGTCTGTTTATTTCAACTATGCTCGCTCCCGCCAGTGAGCCCGAATGAATCAAGGAATTAGGTCGTGAAGACACACGTCAAATTTGAAAACGTTTCCAAAGAGTATCGTCTCGGCTTAACCCGAACCAGTTTGCCGACGGTCATTGGCGGATGGGTTAAAAATCAATTTAGCGGCAAGCGCTCCCAATCAACAAAAGGGGATTCGTTCTGGGCGCTTAAGGACGTTTCATTTGAATTAAAAGAGGGTCAGTCGCTGGCCCTGATCGGCGAAAATGGGGCCGGCAAGACAACCGCCCTTAAACTGCTGGCCAATATCACGAAACCCTCTGAGGGAACGATTACGACCAACGGCCAGCTTTCGGCGCTCATCGAGCTGGGAGCCGGGTTCCACCCAGATCTAACCGGCCGGGAAAATATTTTTTTGAACGGCACAATTCTCGGTTTGAGCCGCGCTCAAATCACCCGGCGGTTTGACGAAATCGTTTCGTTTTCTGAAATCGAACGGTTTATAGACACACCTGTCAAGCGATATTCATCCGGGATGGTTGTTAGATTGGGATTTTCGGTCGCCTCCTGCATCGAACCGGAAATTTTGCTGGTTGATGAAGTTCTGGCCGTGGGAGATGCTGCCTTTCAGCAAAAATGCATGAGTAGAATCCGCTCCCTGCTAAAAAACGGCACGAGTATCATTTTTGTTTCACACAACTTCTATTTGGTCCAGGCGGTTTGCGGCAGGGCCATTTACCTTGAAAAAGGTCGGGTCAAACAGCGTGGTCAAACGAAAGACATAATCGATTTATACGAAAATGACCTGCATCAAAAAAGAGCGTTAAGGCTCGAGAGTGGGTCTCAAGATAAAAATGAACATGCCGACCAAATTGAGATCCTAGGGGTGGATATCGCCCAAACAAACGCGGCCGATGGACACATCAGCAACGACCAGCCGCTGCATTTAACCATTCGCTACATCGCCTATGAGGATCTCGGTCCGGCACACGTTTCGGTATTTATCAACCGCGCTGACGGCCTCACCTGCTGTATGATGCGCACCAAAATCGATCAATATCCGCTGCATATCTGGCGTGGAGAAGGCCAAGTTTCGCTGATAATTGATCCGCTCCAGCTGGTTACCGGCTCCTATTTTGCCGAGGCGTGGTTTTTAAACGAAAGTGATTCAATGGTTGTCACTCCACACGGCGGCCGGTCTGATTGGTTTGCCGTCAAGGGTCGGGGGTTAAGCTATGCAGATGACAGCGGCATCTTCGAACCCAATACCCGCTGGCATCACGCCACGAAACAAACCTTATCCGCTGAGGAGCCGTTTATTCGGCTCGCTTCGGATTAATCAGCCGGCCGCCAACCGCCGCTCCAGGTTGTTCAGGCAGCAGGTGTTTAGGTGAATTACAGTACAAAAGAGCCACGGATTAACGCAGATTTCCCTCAGGCTCCTTCGGAGCTCTGTGAAAATCCGTGTTGATCTGTTGCAAAAATTATTTAAGGTCATGCTTTTAAACGCTCGACATTTTTTTTCTGCCAGAGAGCTGCTTCTGGCCTGGACCGGCCGCAATATTCGCGCCCGCTACCAACAATCCGCCCTGGGCTGGCTGTGGGCTATTTTCCAGCCCGCGGCCCAGGTCGCGATCTTTACCATTATTTTTTCTTTTGTGGTTCGCGTCGATACCGGCGATATTCCCTACCCGGTTTTTTCATATGTAGCCATCGTACCCTGGACCCTGCTGGCTTCCTCTCTGCCCGATATGTCTCAAAGCATTGTGAGCAACATGGGGCTGGTGACCAAGATTTATTTTCCGCGCGAAATCCTGCCGATCGCCGCCCTGCTGGCCCGGCTGATGGATTTTGGCGTGGCGGCCGTCCTGCTGGTCATCCTGATGATCGTGTATCGCGTGCCCCTCTTTCCGGCCGGATTGACCTTTATCCCGCTCATCTTGTTGATCCAGCTCATGTTAATTCTGGGTATCGGTCTGGCCTTATCGGCCGCCAACGTATTTTTCCGCGACGTGCAGTCGCTTCTAGCTCTTATTGTCCAACTCTGGTTTTATGCCTCACCGATCATTTATCCAGTGTCTATGGTGCCGGAAACCCTTCAGCCGTATTACTTTCTCAATCCCATGGCCGGCATTTTGCAGTCGTATCGGGCGATCCTGATCAACGGTACCCTACCTGACAGCTCGCTTTGGATAGCGGCCGGAATATCCCTGTTGATCTTTGCGGCCGGATATTGGTTCTTCAAAAAGGTCGAGTTCAAATTTGCCGATATCATCTAGAAAATAGCAGGATGACACAACATGCCTCTAGTCAGCGTTATTTTACCGGCCTATAACGGCGAAAAATATATCGCTCAAACGATACAAAGCGTCCTCAAGCAAACTTTTACCGATTTTGAGCTGCTTGTCATCGACGACTGCTCAAAAGACGACACGGTCTCGGTTGTCAAACAGTTCCAGGATCCGCGTCTGCGGCTCATCATCTGTTCTGGAAACGGCGGCGCAGACGCCGCTCGACTGGTCGGGCTGCATCGATCAGCTGGTGAGATCATCGCCTTTCTCGATCAGGATGATCTTTTCCATCCTCAGAAGCTTTTAGCCCATGTCGACTTCTTGAACGCCAATCCGGCTGTGGGCTTGTCCTACAACTCCCGTTTTTCAATTGAGGGTGCAGCCAATCAAATATTAAACGTCTGGCGGCCGCCGCAACCTTTAACCCTGGCCGATCTGATTTTTGATTATCCATTTGCCCCTAGCGATACCGTTCTGCGCCGCAAATGGGCGTTTCTGGATGAGATTTGGGACAACAGCTTCGTTGAACAGGGGGATGAAATCATTGTCAACGGAGGAGAAATCGTTTTTTGCGGCCGTCTATGGCTATCCGGCTGTCAATTTGGCTTTGTTGATCGGGCGCTCAACTACCGCCGCCTACATCCCGAACGCATTTTGTCCGATTTAAAACAGAGATGCCGGTCAGAATTAAAATGCCAGGATATTATTCTGCGCGATCCTCGCTGTTCACAGAATCTCAAAGATCACCGCGGTCGGGCCGCCGCCAATATTTACCTGAGTTTTGCAACCCACGCTTACTTCCAAAATGACCTGGCTCTCGGTCACGAATTATTAACCCACGCAGTTGAGCAGCATCCTCTCCTATTTGAAGGTGAGCCGCCCCCGGTCATCGACTATTTTGCCACTAGCCTCAGCGCGTTTAACGGGATTGATCACGTGGATATCATGCGCAGAGTTTTTAGCTCTCTGCCGTCACACCTAAAGCAACTGGCCTCCTATGAAGATTGGGCAACAGCCTACGGTTATCTATTAAAAGGAACCCGTATCATGCTGTGGCAGGGTATGCCGGCCGGGGAAGATTATTTCCAGAAAGTCCTCGATAGTGGTTTGTCGATTGACAAAAATTATCTCAATCATTTGAGTTACGAGCTCTCCAACTACGAATTTGAATTTGGTCGCAGGCAAGCCACAGCGAGATTAAACGTCATCCTGACATACCTCAAACCCCTTGATCACCATCATCATTTGCCCTATTTCCACAGCCAGTTCGCCCTCGATCGCGCGTTTCGCAAGTTTAAGCAGGGCCAGGCCAGCGGAGTGGTTCGCGATATCGTGACGGCGATCACCCACAACCCTCAACACCTTAAAAATCGCGGGGTATGGTCAATTTTTATGCGCTCCTTGCTGCAGTTTGACGGGCAGCTGCATGGGCCTACATCCTGAGTTTATTCGTTCCATTCTCATCCTCTGAGGCAAAGATGAAATACAAGCTAATGATCCTGGGCGCCGGCATCAACCAGCTGCCCCTGATCAAGAAAGCGGCAGCGGCCGGGTTATTGGTCATTACCGTTGATTATCAACCGGAAAATATCGGCCATCAATACGCCCATCGCCACCTCAACTGCAGCACCATAGATTTTGAGGGGGTCCTGGCCGCGGCCGAACGGTATGGCATTGACGGGATCATCACTGTGGCCTCCGATGTTGCCGTGGCCACAATCGGCTATGTGAACGACCGCCTGGGGTTGAAGGGAGTCTCGTTTAAAACAGCGGTTGACCTGACCAACAAAGGTCTCTTTCGCTCGCTGCAGAAAAAACATCATCTCAACAGCTCCTCACACGTCACAGGCTGCAATTTTGCTGAGTTAGAATCGACACTCTCATCTTTAAGGCCGCCCCTCGTTTTTAAACCGGTCGACAGCTCCGGATCGCGCGGCATAACGATTGTTGACGGCATCGACTTTGGCAAATTTCGCAAAGCGTTTGCCTATGCCCAGCAATTTTCAAAATCACGTTACGTGTGCGTTGAAGAATACATCGATGGGGTTGACGTCAGCGGAGACGGATTTATGGTCGACGGCCGCCTTGTAGCCCTGGTTACCCAGAAACATACGCGAGGATTTGTCCCCATCGGCCATACCATTCCCACCAACATTCCCTCCCATGATGTCAAGCGGGTGCTGGATGAGGTTAAGGCCAACTGTCTGGCGTTCAACTATCTCAATGGACCGCTTGATTTTGACGTTCGTTTAAGTGCCGAGCAGGTCACCGTCATTGAAATGAGCCCCCGGCTGGGCGGAAACGGTATCCCGATGCTGATCGAATATGCCACCGGGGTAGATGTGCTGACGACCTCGATTCAATACGCCCTCGGCCAGGAAATTACCATACCCGCCAGCTTTGAGGTCGATCAACGCTGCTCCTCCTGGATTTTTGGGAGTAACACCAGGGGCACCCTGATCAACATCGCTCCAGCTGAAGACATGAAGCGGCTCATCCCGCAAATTTTTGCCTATCTTGTCAATACTGAAAACGGGGGAATAGTTTCACCCTTCGTCAACAGCGGTGACAGCCTTGGCTATGTTCTATTTTCCCATGCCGATGATACTCCCTATCAGACCATGATTGACCAAATTGAGAAAAAGATGAACCTGACCATCAATCCGCGGTCTCAACGGCAAAAAGAGGTCGCATGATCAATATAAACTGGTCAGAGTTCGACATGCTGGACGAGGTTTATGGGCCATCATTTTTTATCCTCGAACCGGACAGGTTCGCAGAAAATTTTCTGACCTTTCGCGACGCTTTCCAGAAAATTTATCCCAACACTCGTCTCGCCTATTCGTACAAAACAAATTACACCCCGCGGCTATGTCGGGAAGTTGACCGGCTCGGAGGGTGGGCTGAGGTGGTTTCAGGCATGGAGTACGATCTAGCGTTGCGGGTGGGCGTCTCTCCGGACCGCATTATTTTTAACGGCCCGCTTAAGAGCCGGGATGAGCTTTCTAAAACACTTGCTCAGGGGGCCATCGTCAATCTCGATGGCCCTTATGAGCTGGCTCTGCTGCAGGAAATTGATCGTTCTCTAGGGAGCAAAAGCGGCCGGGTTGGCGTGCGATGCAACCTGGAGCTGCCGGAAGAAACCACTTCCCGCTTTGGCTTTGACGTCACGGCCGATTCATTTGCAAAGGTGCTCGGCTCGCTTCAAGCCCTCAAAAACATCAAATTAGCGGGGTTGCACTGTCATGTCATGGTGCCGCGAAAAGATCCGGCCCACTACCGGCACATCACCTGCACCATGCTGGCGCTGTATGACCGCTTTTCTACCCAGCAGCCGCTGGACTTCATCGACCTGGGAGGCGGTTTCTTTAGCCCGATGCCGGCCGCCCTGTCGAGCCAGTTTGGCCACCCGATTCCAACATGGGATGAGTACGCGGTCGCCATCGCCCAGCCGTTTGCCGCACGATTTCCAGACGGGTCGGGACCAACTCTGATTTTAGAGCCGGGCATCGCCCTCACGGCTGACGTCATGCATTTCGTGACCAAAGTCATCGACATTAAAAGGATTCAAGCGCGCAAAATCGCCCTGGTGGCCGGCAGCGTGTACGACATCAAACCCACCCTCCATCAAAAAAACATGCCGGTCAAAGTGTGCCGGCAGATCGGCTCCACTCCCCAAATTTTGGACGGGGAAACCGTGGACATCGTCGGGTTTACCTGCATGGAGCACGATTGCCTGTACAAAGATCTGAGTGGTCCAATAAGCGTCGGTGATTACCTTATTTTTGAACACGTTGGCGCCTATACCACCGTGCTCAGACCCCCTTTTATTCAGCCTGGTGGGGCTATATTGGCCTTAAACGCCACCGGTGCGACCAATATTTTTGAGGTCGTCAAGCGCGCCGAAACCGGTGAAGATGTATTTGCCCCCTATCTATTTTGAGATTTTTGTGCAATCCCTTTTCATGCCCACGTTTCTCAAGCTCGATTGTTCGTCCACACAATAGATAGATAGCATCTATTCAAGCGATTAACCCTCTTCAAAGGCTGTGGCCGATGTCCTCACCGAGCCAACAGCCGGCACGGTCAGAGACCGGCCGGAGCACCTAAGCAGTTACGACAGATAAATGAAAAGGAGATCTTTTCATGGACCGCTATAAAGATATCAAAATACCCTTTAACCAGCCTACCCTGGTTGGAAAAGAGCTGCACTACATCTCTCAGGTGATCCTCGAAGGGCACTCTGCGGGAGACGGCTGCTTCACCAAGCGCTGTCACGCCCTTCTCGAAAAAGACCTGGGGGTTGCCAAAACGTTGTTAACCACTTCCTGCACCGATGCCCTCGAATTGGCCGCCCTGCTGCTGCAGATCAAGCGGGGAGATGAGGTGATCGTCCCCTCCTTCACCTTTGTCAGCACGCCCAACGCTTTTGTGCTGCACGGCGCCCGGCCGATCTTCGTCGATATTCGGCCGGACACCCTGAACATGGATGAAAGCCAGCTCGAAGCGCTCATCACCATGCGCACTCGAGCCATCATTCCCGTTCATTATGCTGGAGTGGGCTGCGAGATGGATGAGATCTGCGCCGTGGCCCAAAAACACGGGGTAGCTGTGGTCGAAGACAACGCCCACGGGCTGTATGGCAAATACAAGGGGCAATATCTGGGAACGTTTGGCCTTCTCGCCACCCAAAGCTTTCACGAAACAAAAAACTTTATCTGTGGTGAAGGCGGGGCGCTTCTGATCAACGACCCTCAACTCATCGAAAGAGCGGAAATTCTGCGCGAAAAAGGCACCAACCGCAGCCGCTTTTTCCGCGGTCAGGTCGATAAATATACCTGGGTCGATATCGGATCGAGCTTTCTACCGTCAGATATTCTGGCCGCCTTCCTCTTTGCCCAGCTCGAAGCGCGAACCGAAATTCAGGCGAAACGGCAGATGATCTGGGAGACCTATAGCGATCATCTGCAACATTGGGCTGCAGAATTTAACGTCAAGCTGCCCTTTGTGCCCAAGCATTGTGAGCAGTCGTACCATATGTTTTACCTGCTGCTGCCCACGCTTGAGGATCGGAAGGCCTTGATCGATCATCTACGGCAGCGCGGTATCCTGAGCGTTTTTCACTATCTGCCGCTGCACCTCTCGGCCGTTGGCCGGGCGTTTGGCAGCTACCCCGGAGAATGCCCGGTGACCGAAGAAGTCAGCGATCGGCTTCTGCGCCTCCCCTTCTACAACGATCTATCTCTTGACGACCAGATGTGCGTCATTGAAGCGGTTTTGGAGTTTGTTCCGCAGACAGCCCGGAAATCCATTCTGGCTATCACGTGAGTAGCGAGGACAACATGTGTGGTATTTGCGGCTTATTTGACACTCAAAATACGCTGTCCGCGATCGGCTCCATGAATCATATTCAGCGCCATCGGGGACCAGACGATGAAGGATATCTCTTCATCAACACCGAAAACGGCGATCTATGTACGGCCGGGGGTCCCAGCACACCGGAATCCTTGCACCTGCCTCCCCATGAAACCATCGATATCAATCAATTTGACATGGCGCTGGCCAATCGGCGCCTGGCGATTATCGATCTCTCTCCGGCCGGACACATGCCCATGCCGTATCATCGTGGGCGGCTGTGGCTGACCCACAACGGGGAAATCTACAATTTTTGCGAGCTGCGTTCCCAGCTTGAGGAAAAAGGATACGCGTTTAGCAGTGATTCGGACACGGAAGTGATCCTGGCCAGCTACGAAGAATGGGGGCCGGACTGTCTCTCACGCTTCAACGGTATGTTTTCTTTTGCGCTGTGGGATGCCGGCCGGCGGCGGCTTTTCTGCGCCCGCGATCGCTTCGGAATAAAACCCTTTTACTACTTTTGGAATGGAAAGACGTTTATTTTTGCATCTGAAATTAAAAGCCTGCTGCAGCACCCCCAGGTAACCCGCCGGCCGTTTGACCAGGCGATTTTTGACTATCTCGTCACCGGCCGTTCCGATCACAACGATCATACCTTTTTCCAGGATATCCGGGAGCTGCCGGCCGCTCACTTTCTTCTTTTTGACCCGCTGGCCAGACGTCTTAAAATTACCCGCTGGTGGGATCTAACGGTTAATCCGCAGATCGGGGAACCTTTAAACGGCCAAAGTGAGGACATTTATCGCGAATTTGCGCACCTGTTTCAGGACGCCATCCGTCTACGACTGAACAGCGATGTACCGGTTGGGTCTTGTTTGAGCGGCGGGCTCGACTCCTCCTCTGTAGTTTCCCTCGCCAACCGGCTGCTTCTTGACGAGAAAGTCATCCCCGCACACCTGGTTGGAGATCATCAAAAAACGTTTACGGCCCGCAACAGCGAAAAAGAGATTGATGAATACAAATACAGCCATCTCATCGTGGAACAGACCAACGCGGAAGAAAATTTGATTGTTCCACGAGGGGAGAAATTATGGCAGGAAATCGGTTCCTTTGTATGGCATATGGATGAACCGGTTGATTCAACCAGCCAGTACCCGCAGTGGAACGTCATGCGTCTGGCCCGGGAACACAAGGTACCCGTTTTGCTGGACGGGCAGGGTGGTGATGAACTGCTGGCCGGTTATTACGCCTATTTACCCCGATATCTCAACCAGATTAGACAGCAGCAGGGGGTTCTAGCGTCTGCGCAAGCCGCGTGGCACGTTTGCAGAGTAGGTGGGGCACCGGCTGTAAACGTTCTAATTCCGGATACCCTGCATCGCATGCCCTGGCGCGTTCAAAAAGCGTTTTCATACCTGTGGAAACCGCGGCCGCTGCCGGGTGGGGGCGGATCGGGGTTGGCCGAATGGCAAATTTCGCCCGAATTTATGAAGCGCTTCTGGGATCGCCGCTGGCGGCCGGAAGGAGCGGTGGATGCAGACGGCGTGGCTGGAATTCTCTATCGTGACGTCACCACCACCAATTTACCCAAGCTATTACGCTACGAAGACCGCAACGGGATGGCTTTTTCGCTTGAAGCGCGGCTCCCCTTCCTCGATTATCGCCTGGTCGAACTGGCCTTCTCCCTGCCGCTAAATTTTCGCATTTACAACGGCTGGAGCAAGTGGATTCTGCGTCAGGCGATGAAGGATGTTTTGCCGGCCGAAATTGTGTGGCGTCGCTCCAAAATGGGATTTCCCGTACCGGAAGCGAAATGGCTGCGCATTGGCGCGCCACTGATCAAAGAAGTGCTGCAAACCCACGATAACGATCAGTTTGCACCATACTTTCAAGCCGGCGCGCTGCAGAAAATTTGCCGGCAGCCGGATGACAAGCTGGGGGAAACGCCCGGCCTGTGGCGAATCATTAACCTGATTTTGTGGATGGAAATTTTTATCAATGGCCAAGAAAAAGAAATTGGGAATTTTTGTCGGTGAAAACGGCAAGTGGACCTTTTTTCATGAGATATTTGCCGCATTGAACCGCTCATATCAAACCGAGGTTTTTACGCCTAAACAGTTCGAGCTGCCTCTGTTAAGCGGCCGTTTAAACCGCTGGGCGTATCACAACCACATGCAAACCATGCTGCGCCACAACGATCTTTGCTTCTTTGAATGGGCCAGCGAGCTGCTGACCGCAGCGACCCATCTGCCCAAAACGTGCCCGATTGTCACTCGTCTCCACTCTTATGAGCTTACCTTCTGGGCGTCGCGGGTGAACTGGAACCATGTGGACCGAGTGATTTTGCTAACCAGGGCGATGGAAAGCAAGTTCAGGGCGGCGTATCCGGATCACGCCCATAAAACGGTGATTATCAACAACGGCGTCGATCTCAAAAAATTTACGCCGCCCGCCCACAAGCCATTTCAATTTAATCTGGGCATGGTCTGCAATATTCATCCCATCAAGCGCATTTATGAGCTCGTGCTTACCGTTCACAATTTAAAAAGAATGGGTCTAAATCCGCATTTGCATATCGCTGGCGGCCGCTGGGAAAACGCTTACTTCGACGATTACTTTGTGGCCATCCAGAGGGCAATTGAAAAACTCGACCTGCAGGACAACGTCACCCAGTATGGATTTGTCGAGGATACGCCAGCCTGGCTGCAAAAAATCGACATCTTTATTTCCAACAGTTACTGGGAAGGGCAGCAGGTGGCTCTCCTGGAAGCGATGGGCTGCGGCTGCCACTGCCTGGCCCACTTTTGGGATGGCGTGGAAGAAGTGTTACCAGCCGAAAACATTTACGTCACCGAAAATGAATTGATTGGCAAAATTATCGCCTTTGCCGAAAAACCCGCAGCCGAACGACAAAGATGTCAGGTGCACCTGCGTTCGATTGCGGAAGAGCGGTTTGATATCACCCAAACGGCCGCCCAAATTTGCAGCTTTGTCGATTCTACGATCCACCTGGCTCAAAAGGAGCAATCACTGTGCGTATCGGCTACCTGATGCAAACCGGCGTCCCGGACATGCGGCACCAGCCGCTTTCAGGACCGGCAAACCACGTCAAACAGGTGATCCGAGCGCTGTGGGAACTCGGCCATGAGGTATCCCTCCTGGCCATCATGGACGATAAAATTTGGAAATCGGAAGATTTACACGGTTTTACACCAATCACCCCAGCCCTCGTTGGCCGGGGACCGATTCGCCTCTTCGAGCGTGCGGCCCGCCGCCTCCAGTACACCTTACAGCTGCCCTACGCCGGTCTTTTTGAAAGCGTGCGCTTTGCCGCGGCTTGCCGTCAGGAGCTGGCTGACTGCGATCTGTTTTTTGAGCGGATGGGTTGGATGGGGTACGGTGGAGGTCTGGCCTCCAGGTGGCTCAACATCCCCCTGGTTCTCGAGGTCAACGGAGACCATCTTTCGGAATTGGCCATGCTGGGTCTTGAGCCGCAGGGGATACAGCGCCGGCTATCGATGGCCGTGACCGGTTGGGCTGCCCGGCAGGCGGCCGCCACCGTGGCCACCGGTGCCGGATGGCGCGAGCGCCACATCAACCGCTGGCAGGTCGACTCTGAAACCGTTTTTGTAGTTGAGAACGGCAGCGAGGTCGTTGAGTTGCTCAAAAGAGAAGAGCTGCGCGCCTTTCACGAGATCAATTTTGCCGGCGACTGCCTGCCGCCGGTGCAGGTCATTTATGTCGGAGCATTTGAGCCGTGGCACGGCGTTTCGGTACTGCTTAAAGCGGCCGCTCTGGCGGTTAAGGGTGGGGCCGATCTACATCTGCTGCTCGTCGGTAGCGGCTCTGAAACGGAAAGTCTGGCCGGCCAAGTCTCTGCCCTCAATTTAGAAAAACGGGTTAATTTTCTGGGGCAGCTGCCACCCGAGGTATTTGCTCACCTGATGGCCCAGGCGGACATCGCCGTTTCACCGTACTGCGGCCGGGTCGAATTTTCCGGGCTAAAGCTCCTCGACTACAAAGCAGCGGGTTTACCGACCGTTGCCTCCGGCGCGGATGGCCAGCCGGCCGTTATCAATCACGGCCGCACCGGCTTGATTGTGCCCCCCTGCAGCGAACAGGCCCTGGCTCAGACGCTCCTCTTCCTGGCCAGGCGGCCGGAAATTCGCCAGCGCCTTGGCCAGGCAGCCCGGCTCGA
>JAAUYD010013231.1_pt1 | contig 40418 bp, 37 predicted proteins | sample 7278101 | NCBI WGS metagenome assembly JAAUYD01 (sample SAMN14350128, study PRJNA611818) | marine sediment metagenome | isolation source: surface marine sediment (0.6m) | place: French Polynesia: Moorea | collected 2018-08
CGACTTCGATCGCGGTGAGACTCGTTGCGACCGAGCGGCCGACGACGACGATCTCATCAAGATCGTCTGAATCCTCTTTTGCCGGCTCCTGCGCACCCACGGCGACAGGCGATGCCAGCGCGACCAGCACGGCCGCTACATTGAATGTGTTCACTGTTTGCTCCTGAAAAGCGCGGACTGCGGTCCGCAGGATTGCGTGCTAGCTGGCTTTTCAGGCAGGAGGTGAGCGGCACCTGTGATGGGATTGAATCGGCTGCCCGCCAATTGCTGACGGTGGCGCAAAGAAGACCGCGGGCTCCGGCGCGACAGCAATTGGCGCATCGATCTCGGCAACTATCTCGGACGCGAGCATATGCCCGATCGGGCAGGACTCCGTTGCCCCGGCCGTGTCATCATCGTGGTGGTGATGATTCCCACCGCCCGACAGTGCGTGCGCGATCTCCGCAGGCATCCCGTCGGGACAGAGCTCGTAGAGCAGTCCGCTTCCGACCGATGCCGGCATGTAACCGAGCGGCGTCAGGGCGCGAACCCCCAGCATCGCCAGCGCGATCAACAGCAGGAATTGGCGGAGTGGCATCTTCATGTATCGGAGCCTGACACCGGGCCGAACCGGTGACCATGGGTAAAAACCCTACCTATCAAGTATGCAACACCTCGTCTACGAAGCGCAGGCAGTGCAGCACGTCCTCGCTCTCGAGGCAGGCCTGCTTCTGAGCAAGATCAACAGGCAGGATCTCTGCAAAGCGGTACGCGACCCAGGCGGCATCGTCGTAGCGGCGCTCGAGATTCTCATAGAGACGCCCGAGATCGTCGATGACACTGGCCAGGATTCCTGGCAGGGAACTGAATTCTGCCGGCAGCAGCATGGTGTCAATATCGGGCAGAAGTTCAATCTCGCCGACGTTCAGTCCGTCGTCCTGCCTTTCGGTCGACAGCAGACGGAAGCGCTGCGTACCGACAGCCGTGATACCGAGCAGGCCATCACTGCCGCGATACCAGTCGACGATGCGCGCGAGTGTACCCACCTCGTGAGTCGTCGAGGGCCCCGCTTCCTGCCCTTCCTTGATCAGCAGCACGCCGAACGGCACGTCGGCTTTAAGGCACTCGCTGATCATGTCGAGATAACGCGCCTCGAAGATCCTTAGTGGCAGAGGACCGCCCGGAAACAGGACCGTGTTCAGCGGAAAAAGCGCGACGTTCATCTGTCTAGGAGCTGCGCGTGCGTTGCAATAACGCTGTAAGTGTCTGGCGCGCGGACCCGAAGCCGCCGTTGCTCATGAAGATCACCTGGTCACCGCTGAGGACGCGTGTCGACATGTCGTTTACGAGTCGATCATAGTCGTCGAACATGCGCAGTCGACCGCCCAGGCTCGCAAGACTGGCTTCAAAGTCATCGCTCATGTCATCCGGCCTGTACATCCAGACGAGATCCGCATCCGCCAGCGAATCTGCCAACTGCTCGTTGTGCACGCCGAGTTTCATTGTGTTGGAACGCGGCTCGATTGCAACGACGACGCGATGTCCCGGATAACGTTTGTGCATCGACTTGATTGAACGTGCTATCGCCGTCGGATGATGCGCGAAGTCGTCGTAAATCGCGATGTCGGCAACCGTCGCAGTGCGCTCCATACGTCGCTTCACGCCTTCGAAACGGGACATTGCGTCCACGGCCTGTTCGAGCGATACGCCAGCCGATGCAGCGGCGGCGACGGCAGCCATGGCGTTCTCGAGATTGTGCATGCCCCCGATACGCCAGCGCGCCTCGGCAGCCCGGTTGCCAGGCCCGCGCATGCCAATGTGCCGCTCGACTTTGTCGCCGAAACGAGCGGTCCAATCCGTGTCACTTGACGCACCGAACGTTTCGATCGGCGTCCAGCAGCCCTGCTCGATCAGCTGCTTCAGGTTCTGGTCGGCACCGTTCATGATGATCCGCCCCCCACCAGGGACCGTGCGCAGGAGCTGATGGAACTGCCACAGGATGGCGTCCATGTCAGCGTAGATGTCGGCGTGGTCGTATTCGAGGTTATTCAGGATCAATGTGCGCGGCCGGTAGTGCACGAACTTGGCACGCTTGTCGAAAAAGGCCGTGTCGTATTCGTCGGCCTCGACCACGAAATACGCCGAATCGCCAGAGCGGGCAGTCTCGTTGAAGTTCGCCGGGATGCCGCCAATCAGGAAACCGGGCGCATGCCCTGCGTCCTCAAGGATCCACGCCAGCATACTCGAAGTCGTCGTTTTGCCATGGGTGCCGGCGACGGCAAGGACGTGACGCTCATGCAGCACGTTCTCGGCAAGCCATTGCGGGCCTGACTTGTACGGCATGCCGCGATCGAGCATTGCCTCAACGACCTCGACCCCTCGACTCATGACATTGCCGACGACAACGCAATCCGGGTTGATGTCGAGCTGCCCGGCATCGACGCCTTCGTGAATCTCGATACCCAGTTTCTTGAGCTGGGTGCTCATGGGCGGATATACGTTGCGGTCGCAGCCTGTGACATCGTGGCCCGCTGCCCGAGCAAGCGCCGCTACGCCGCCCATGAAGGTCCCGCAAATGCCAAGGATATGGATGTGCATTCGACCTCAGCCTGTCGTTTCTGCGACCGCCGCCGTCGGCGGGTTGAGCAGCCCGAAAATGATTAACTGGAACACAAACACGGCCATGGCAATGACAATGCCGGCGTACCAGTGACGGTCAATCGCCCGGGCGATGATATGCCCCTCCACCGGAATCGACCAGAACAGGATGAGCGTCACGACGATGTTCGTCGGGTTGTCGCCGACCAGTGGCGTCAGAAGCAGGTTGCCAACAACGAACATCAGGTTCAGCAATGCGCCGCAGCCGAGTACCGCCGCTATCGTCTGCAGAATTCTCGCACCGCGGCCCGCGAGGATGACAATCGCGGCATAGCACGCGAGGCCGACAAGCCCGACGACCAACCCGATCAGGAAGCTGCGAAGATTAAGCTCCTCGGTCGTAACGGTCATCACGACACTCGAGATAAGCCACAGCACAACAACAAGGCCGAACACGAAACCCGAATGCGGGATCGCGTCCGGCCCCTTGCGCAGACGAACGATATCGAACAGCGTTTGGATTAGGGCCAGCATCTTGCCCGCATGTTAACCTCTTTTGATGCCCCAGTTTCACTTCGTCGAAGAACCGGATTCGCTGGTCGAGACACTGCGCGCCCATGAGCTACTCGCTGTTGACACCGAGTTCATGCGCGAGCGCACTTATTTCGCCCAGCTCTGCCTCGCGCAGGTGGGGACGGAGGGCGATATCTGGTGCGTTGACCCCTTGTCGGGCCACACGCAGGACGCGTTCTGGACGGAGCTGCTGGGGCACGAATGGGTGCTGCACTCGGCACGCCAGGATATCGAGGTCATTTACCAGACCGCAGGTGAAATGCCGCGCGCCATTTTCGACACGCAGATCGCCGCCGGCCTGCTTGGCTTCCCCGCTCAAATTGGCTACGCCGGCCTGGTCAAGGAGCTCTTCGACGTCGAAATTCACAAGACGCATACGCGCGCCGACTGGAGCAAACGACCACTGCGCGATGAGTACCTCGAGTACGCCGCCGAAGATGTGGAGTACCTGCTGCCCGCCTACGAGACACTGACCGAGAGACTCGAGCGCGAGGGTCGGCTGGAATGGGCGCGTAGCGACGCGAAGTGGCTGCTCGATCCGACGCTCTACGACATTGGCGCCGAACAGGCGATCGATCGGCTAAAAGGCGCGCGAAATTTCCGTGGCCGCAAGCGTGCGGCCGCCGCCCGCCTGGCCGCGTGGCGCGAAGCAGAGGCCATCAAGCGCAACCGCCCACGCCAGTGGATCATGCGCGATGCCGTGTTGCTCGAGATCGCCTGGAACCTGCCGCAGCGCGAAAGTGAACTGGCCTCGCTCGATGGCATGCCGCCGAAGCTGCTCAAGCGCGTCGGTCACGAGTTGCTGGCCGCCGTCGCGTCAGCGAATGACGACGCATCGTCATATCAGCCACCACGTCCGCCGAACGAAGGGCAAAAAGCCCTGCTCAAGGAAATGCAGGCGAAAGTCGCGGCCTGTGCTGCGGATCTGGGTATCGCTGCCGAAACAGTTGCTTCGAAGCGCGAACTGTCCGCCGTTGTCATCACCGGCAGCCGCAAGTCACGCGTCTTCAGTGGCTGGCGCGCCGAGCTGATCGGCGCAGAGCTGCTCGAACTACTGTAGCGCCGCGGTAAACCGCTCGTAGACCTCGTCGATTGCACCTTCGGCATTGACGGTCGTGAGCTTGTCACGCTTGCGGTAAAACTCAACCAGCGGCTCGGTATTCTCGCGATAGACATCAAGACGATTCGAGATTGTCTCTTCATTGTCGTCTTCACGCTGAATCAATTCGCCGCCCGCATTCGTGCAAGCATCGAGCTCCTCCTGCGGCGAGAAGTAGACATTGAGCAACTTGCCCGTCAGCGAACAGGTACGACGACCAGTCAGGCGCTTCATCAGGACATCGAAGTCGACATCCATCAGCACAGCCGTATCGAGCGGCGTCCCCATCTCGTCAAGCAGCTCTTCGAGATCGAGCGCCTGTTGGCGCGTACGGGGAAAACCATCGAGGATGAAGCCATCCTGCGCATCGGGCTGCGCGAGACGTTCACTGATGATGCCGAGCACCACATCGTCGGGTACGAGGTTGCCGGCTTCCATGACCGCTTTGGCCTTGAGGCCGAAACGCGTGCCAGCCGCCACGGCTTCACGCAGCATGTCGCCTGTCGAAACCTGCGGGATATTTCTTTCCGCCATCAGCTTTTTGGCCTGGGTTCCCTTGCCGGATCCCGGGGCACCCAGAAGTACGATACGCATCACTCAGTCTCTTGCGGTTGATTGGGGCGAGGTACGCTACTCGCAAAGGACATTGCCGTCAATGCAGGGTATCCTTGCCGCCTCCCAAATCACGTTCAGGAACCCCGAAACATGTCCGCAATGAATGCCTTTTACGCCCAGTCGGGCGGCGTCACGGCTGTGATCAACGCAACGGCCTGTGGTGTCATCGAGACCGCGCGCAAGCACAAGAACAAGATCGCCAACGTCTATGCCGGCCGCAACGGCATCATCGGTGCACTTACCGAGGACATGATCGATACGAACAAGGAGAACGCTTCGGCTATCCGCGCGCTGATGCACACGCCCGGCGGCGCGTTCGGCTCTGCTCGCTACAAGCTCAAGGGCATCGACGAGAATCGCGCCGAATACGAGCGCCTGATCGAGGTATTCAAGGCCCACAACATCGGCTACTTCTTCTATAACGGCGGCAACGACTCGATGGACACCGCCCACAAGGTCTCGCAGATCTCGAAGAAGATGGGTTTCCCCGTTACCTGCCTCGGCGTGCCGAAGACCGTGGACAACGACCTCCCGATCACGGATTGCTGCCCCGGTTTCGGATCGGTTGCCAAATATGTGGCCGTGTCGACCCAGGAGGCCGCAATGGACGTAGCCTCGATGGCGACTACGTCCACGAAGGTATTCGTGCTTGAGGTCATGGGGCGCCACGCGGGCTGGATTGCTGCCGCCGGTGGCCTGGCCAAGAAGGACGAAGGCGACGCGCCGCACATCATCCTGTTCCCGGAAATCCCGTTCGTGAAGAGGGATTTCGTCAAGAAGGTCCGCCAGTGCGTCAACGACTACGGCTATTGCGTCATCGTCGTCAGCGAAGGCGCCGCCTACAAGAACGGCAAGTTCCTGGCTGACCAGGGCACGCGCGACGCCTTCGGCCATGCGCAGCTCGGCGGAGTTGCGTCGGTCGTGGCGCAGATGGTCCGCGACAACCTCGGCTACAAGTACCACTATGCGATCGCCGACTATCTGCAGCGCTCTGCGCGCCATATCGCATCCGCGACGGACGTCAAACAGGCCTATGCCGTTGGCGAAGCTGCCGTGAAACTCGCGGTCCAGGGAAAAACCGCGGTCATGCCGGTCATCAAGCGAGTCTCGGATTCGCCGTACCGCTGGAAGATCGAATCCGCACCGCTTGGCCGTATCGCCAATAAGGAAAAGATGGTGCCACGGCGCTATATCACGAAGGACGGCTATGGCATCACCGCCGCCGGTCGCCGGTACCTTGAGCCGCTGATCAAGGGCGAGGATTATCCCCCTTATGTCAATGGCTTACCGAAGGTCGCGAAGCTCAAGAAGCGGCCCGTTAAGCCGAAGCTCGGCACAAAATTTGTGGTATGATGCGCGCCCGGCTCAGCCGGTAATAACAAACCTTTCATTGGGGAAAGTCACTTCTCGGACGCGACCGTGTGCCCGCTCCCTGCCGGCACGGGGGCTCGCGTCCGGATTCCAGGAAATAGTCAGGAGATAATCTGATGTCTAACGAGTTGGCCCTGTGGCTCTCGATCGGCGCTGGCGTTCTTGCCATTCTGTTCGGAGCGTTATCATCACAGTGGATTCTCAAACAGCCGGCGGGCTCGGACCGTATGCAGGAAATCGCTGCAGCAGTCCAGGAAGGCGCCAAGGCTTACATGGACCGCCAGTACATGACGATCGGCATCGTCGGTGTCGTGCTGACGGTAGTACTTGGCTTCGCACTCGACTGGGCCACGGCCGTCGGTTTCATTATCGGTGCGGTGTTCTCGGCACTCGCCGGCTACATTGGCATGTACGTTTCGGTGCGCGCCAACGTGCGCACGGCTGAAGCGGCCAAGAACGGCGTCAACCCGGCACTCAACGTCGCGTTCAAGGGCGGTGCCATCACGGGCATGCTCGTCGTCGGCCTCGGCCTGCTCGGCGTCGCCGGTTACTACATGATCATGCTGCAGACGGGCGCCACAGTGGACGATGCGATTCACGCACTCGTCGGCCTCGCCTTCGGTGGCTCGCTGATCTCGATCTTCGCCCGACTCGGTGGCGGTATCTTCACGAAGGGCGCTGACGTCGGCGCCGACCTCGTGGGTAAGGTCGAAGCCGGCATTCCGGAAGACGATCCCCGCAACCCGGGCGTTATCGCTGACAACGTCGGCGACAACGTCGGCGACTGCGCCGGCATGGCTGCCGACCTCTTCGAAACCTACGCCGTAACGATTATCGCTACGATGCTGCTTGGCGGCATGGTTGCCTCGACGTACGGTTCCGAAGCGGTCATCTACCCGCTGGTCCTGGGCGCGGTCTCGATCGTCGCATCGATCATCGGCACGTTCTTCGTCAAGACCTCTGACGGCGGCAAGATTATGGGCGCCCTCTACAAGGGCATGATCGTTGCCGGCATCCTCGCCGCAATCGCCTTCTACTTCGTAACCGACGCGATGATGGGCGGCAGTGGCCAGGCCATGAATATCTTCTACTCGTCGCTGATCGGTCTCGCACTGACAGCCGCGATGGTTATCATCACGGAGTACTACACCGGCACGGATTTCAAGCCGGTCAAGACGATTGCCAATGCCTCGCTGACGGGTGACGCGACCAACATCATCGCGGGCCTCGGCATCTCGATGAAGGCGACGGCACTGCCGGTAATCGCGGTCTGCGCCAGCATCTGGGGCGCATTCGCGCTCGCGCCGGACACCATGGGTGGCCTCTACAACATCGCAATCGCTGCAACGACCATGCTGTCGATGACGGGTGTTGTCGTTGCCCTCGACGCGTTCGGCCCGATCACGGATAACGCAGGCGGCATCGCCGAGATGGCAGAGTTGCCGTCGGAGATTCGCAACATCACGGACCAGCTCGACGCGGTCGGCAACACGACCAAGGCCGTAACCAAGGGTTACGCCATTGGCTCAGCCGGTCTCGCCGCGCTCGTGCTGTTCGCGGACTACAACAATGCGCTGGTGAAGGCGGGACAGGAAGTTACGTTCCTGCTTAACGATCATCGCGTCATTATCGGCCTGTTCATCGGTGGTCTCGTGCCTTACCTGTTCGGCGCCCTGGCCATGGAAGCTGTCGGCCGGGCCGCCGGGTCGGTCGTGAACGAGGTGCGCCGTCAGTTCAAGGAGATCGAAGGCATCATGGAAGGCACCGGCAAGCCGGACTACAGCCGCGCTGTCGACCTTCTGACCAAGGCGGCGATCAAGGAGATGGTGGTTCCGTCGCTGCTCCCGATCGCGGTACCGATTCTTGTTGGCTTCCTGCTTGGTCCCGAGGCACTCGGTGGCCTGCTCCTCGGCACCATCGTCACAGGCCTGTTCGTCGCAATCTCGATGACGGCAGGTGGTGGCGCCTGGGACAACGCCAAGAAGTACATTGAAGACGGCAACTGCGGTGGCAAGGGCTCCGACGCCCACAAAGCTGCCGTCACGGGCGACACCGTAGGCGATCCGTACAAAGATACGGCTGGCCCAGCGATCAACCCGCTGATCAAGATCATCAACATCGTTGCGCTCTTGATCGTACCGCTGCTCGTCGCTTAAACCGCGCAGCGCAAAAAACAAGGGCCGCTGGATTCGTCCGGCGGCCCTTTCTTTTGCGTACAGGTTGTGGCGTGGTCAGAAGCGGTACGCGACACCCAGTGACAGCATCGACAGATCTGCACCGTCGAGGTCATAGATCTCGTACTCGCCGCGAATCTCGAGGCTGCCAATGGCGAAGCGTGCGCCAAGGCCGTAGCCCATGTCACTGCCATCGGCGCTGTCTGAACTGCCGAGGAACTCCGCCTCGGAATCCCACATGATCGTGCCCAGTTTGCCAAAGACATCGACAGGACCAACGCCGATCGAAGCTGTACCCCAGAGCTTGAGGGCAGTCGTATCGATCAGCAGCAAGTCGCCGGCAACGTCGATGTCGGGCTCGCCGAAATCAGCATAGGCCGCTTCGACGCCGAGCGTGACAACAGGAAGATCCCAATTGTAGCCACCGAATATTTTGATGGCTGAATCGTCCTCGTCTATCTCGGACGGCAGTGACGGAAAGACGGACGGTCCGAGATCGGCTTCGAGCGTCGCACCGCCGGCACCGATGCCAATGTAGAATCCATCGTCAGCATTTGCTTCCTGCGGTGCAGCCAGTGCGGCCGCCAGTGCTATTGCGCCAAGCGTAAGTGGTGTTCGCATGATTCTCTCCTCTGAATTGTTGAAATCATGCTGTTATTAAAAATGGACGACCTTTGGAAAGGGTTTCAATCGTGTAACAGCTTGTAACCCGTTCGGGGTCGCGTGTTATGTTGACGCTGTCTCCAATCGCGAGGTTTGGCATGAGTTCTGGAACAGAAGGCAGGCTGACTCAATGGCTCGAGATTATTGCCGCTGTCGGCGTAATACTGTCGCTGTTATTCGTAGGCTTCGAGATTCGGCAGAACTACGGATTTGCATCGGCGGAGTCGCTCAACACGCCGCAGTTCGAGCGCTACTGGATTGAGTTCGAGTGGCGAGCCGGCTTCGATCCTGAGTTCGCCGATTTTCTGGATGCCATGCGCGGCGCCACGCCAGGCTGAGACCACATTGCCGCTGCGACGCCTTGACGACTTTTTGCTCGAACCGCGAATTCCGCCCGAACTGACCGGGGCGCGTCGTGGCCTGCTGGAATTCCTGTTCTTCGGGGTCAAAGAGGCGCGCGCCTGTTTGTTCGCTGGTCTGTTCTTCATTGCCGTGTTCGCGATTCCACGTGCCGGCGTACTCGGCATTCCTCGCTACGACGTGTTGCTCATCATCGCGCTGCTCATCCAGGCAATCATGGTCTGGGCGAAACTCGAGACCGTCGACGAGCTCAAGGCCATCACGCTGTTTCACCTGATTGGTTTTGCCCTCGAGGTCTTCAAGACATCCAGCGCCATTCAGTCATGGTCGTATCCGGACTTCGCTTACACCAAGGTCTTTGGCGTGCCACTGTTTTCCGGTTTCATGTACGCGGCGGTCGGCAGCTACATGATCCAGGCATGGCGACTGCTTGATCTTCGCATCGACCACCATCCGCCCTACTGGATGGCATGGGGCGTTGCTCTGCTCGTCTATGCCAACTTCTTCACGCATCACTTTATCGGCGACTACCGCTGGTACATTGCCGCGCTCGCGCTCGGTCTTTACGCGCGCTCGGTCGTCATTTTCCGGCCAATGGACAGGGAGCGACGCATGCCGCTGATCCTGTCCTTTGTCCTGATCGGCTTCTTCATCTGGCTCGCCGAGAACATCAGTACGTTCTTTTCGATCTGGCAATACCCCGACCAGCTTGGCGCGTGGTCGGTCGTGCATGTCGCCAAGTGGAGTTCGTGGTCATTGCTCGTCATCATGACCTTTACGATCGTCGCGAATCTCAAGCACATCAAGGAAACTATCCGTATTCCGCACTGATACAGGCCACCGCAACTCGACACCGGCGCGCTGAAGGCGCATCATAAGAGACGAGCGAGACGCTTGAACGGGTGGAGAAGTCATGCCAGAGCGCCACGATGATGCACACAACCTGACGCTATTCATCGGCATCGGCGTCGCGCTGGGTGCAGGTGTTGGCGCCGCTTTCGGCGTCGCAATGGACAATATCGCCCTTGGCGTCGGCATGGGTCCGGCTTTCGGCGTCGCGATCGCGGTGGCCATCTGGAGCCTGCGGCAGGGCAGCCCCATCGACCCGGAATAGCGGGTATTCAGTGATTCAGTACGCGGTAGGTGCCGGTTGACCCGGAACCGAGCAGCGTGGGCGCCTCGACAAAAACGCCCTGCACAAAATCGACGCCTATGTCACGCAGCCAGTCGAAGTCTTCCTGGTGCTCGACCTGCTCCGCAACGATCTTGAACTGCATGGTCCGCGCCAGCTTGATCATTGCGGAGACCATTTCCTGGTTGACGAGGTCCGTCTGCAGGTTGCGCGTGTAGGTGCCGTCGATCTTGAGGTAGTCGATTGGCAGATGCTTCAGGCTCGCAAACGAGCCGAGTCCACTGCCAAAGTCATCAAGCGAGAACTCGCAGCCGATGCCGTGCAGCACTTCGATGAAGCGCTGGGCATGCTGGACATTTGAAAGTATCGCCGCCTCAGTCACTTCGAAGCAGATCGACGATGGGGGCACACCGGAGCGATCGAGCGCGTCGACGACGAAACCGAGGAAGGACTCGTCACCGAGCGTCTGGCCGGAGAGGTTGATTGCGCAGCTACGGTTGGCCGCCAGCTTGATCTCGCCGCTGTTGATTGCTGCAAGAGTGGCACTGATCACCCAGCGGTCGATCTGCGGCATCATCTGGTAACGCTCCGCAGGGCGCAGGAATTCAGCCGAACCACTTGCCCGGCCAAGGCCATCGTCGAGTCGAATCAGCACCTCGACGGAAGGGCCCGACTCCGCCCGACCCTGTGTCGCGATGATCGGCTGAGTAGCGAGCTCGAAGCTGTCCTCGTGCAGCGCGTCCTGGAGTTGGCGCAGCCACTGAATGTCACCGCGCTCACGGGCTACCGCCTCATCGCGGGCCGAGTAAACGTGGACCTGTCCCCTGCCCTGTTGCTTCGCCATGTAGCATGCCGAGTCGGCAGCGCTCATGACGTCCTGTAACGTGCCGCTCGCATGCGAAATCTCGACGAGACCCACCGAGATGCCGATATTGAAAATCTTGTCCTTCCAGACGAAGCGATAGTCAGCAACGGCGTTGCAGATGTCGGTCGCAATCTGGCGGGCTTTCTCAATTGGGCAACCGATAAGCAGCGCGCCGAATTCGTCACCGCCGAGACGCCCGACAAAGTCGGAGTCGCGTACCTGATCCTTAATCAGTGCGGCAACCTCGCGGAGCATGTTGTCGCCTGCCATGTGGCCGCAGCTGTCGTTCACAGCCTTGAAGCGATCAAGGTCCATGTAGAACAGCATGTGCACCGCCTCTTCAGCGTGCGCCGTGTCCATCGCCTCGTCGAGTCGCCGCTCGAACTCGCGACGATTGATGAGACCGGTGAGCGGATCGTGCGTTGCCTGGTACGACATCTTGCGCGTCAGGCCACGCAGTTCGCTCACATCATGGAACACGACGACGGTACCGGAGATGCTGTTGCTGGGACCGCGCACCGGCGAAGCCGTGATCTCCACAGAGTGCTCGTGTTCGCCGTCGGCCGTCACCATTACCGCACGACGGCCCATATTCACGCGCCGTCGCATCGCCAGACAGCGCTCGACAGGATCGCCGAGAGGTCGTCGATCAGCATCGTCGACGAGCGTGAACAACTCGCCGACACGATGGCCAGCGGCATCGTCGCGGTTGGTACCGACTAGCGTTTCGGCCGCAAGGTTCATGTAGTCGATGCGACCGTCGTTATCGGTCGTGATCACGCCTTCAGAAATCGACTCGAGCGTGTACTGTGCCTGTCGCTTGCTGCGCGACAGCGAGACTTCCAGGCTCTTGCGGTGACTGACATCGCGCGCGACCGTCAGGATTGCCGTGCCACCACGAAAATCGATGTTCGAGCTCTGCGCCTCGACCCACAGCCCGGCCTGGTTCCCGTTGATGAGCTGCATCTCGATTCGTCGCGGCGCCGTCTCGCCAGCGAGGCGTTTCGCGACGGTCTTGCGGAACAGCGCACGGTAGGCAGGCTTGACGAGGTCTGCTATCTCGCGGCCGACTAACTGGGCCGGCTCGAGCCCGACGAGGCTCGCCGCGGACTCGTTGGCGAGCATGATCTTCTCATCATGGATAATGACGATCTCCGGCAGCGTGCGCGCAAAGTCGGAGAACAGCCGATCACGGCCCTGAATCTTCTCGTCGCGCTCACCGAGTGCATCGAACAGTCGATTCACCGTATGCGCGAGCTGGGCTGTCTGCGGGTCGTCGGGTATCGTGAGGCGGTGGCCAACCGACGCATCACGTGATGCGTCCAGCGTCTCCTTGTTAAGCCGATCAATCCGCGCAAGGGTGCGACCGCGCGACCTCCAGAGGACAACACTGACGCCCGCGGCCACAAGGGCAGCGATGGCGAGCGCAATGGTCAGGATCGTGGAAGTCATTCAGAGCGCGGCATTCACGTAATCAGTTCGTCTTGGATCATTTGATATGATTGCTTTTTTGGGGCCCGCGGCGCGTAATCTGTTCAAGGATATCCCAGCAACAGAAGCGGACTGCGACGATTCACCATAATTCCGAACTGGGTGTCATAACGCACCATACAGGGTAAAGGAACCGCACAAAAAGCGCCCTGTTTTTAACTTTCAATCAAGAGCTTACAGGTAACACACGCATGAACATCGACTACGCGCGCCTGCAGATGGTCAACCAGCAGGTTCGAGGCTGGAACGTCTATGACGAAGACGTTCTCGCGATGCTCAAGGAACTGCCTCGAGAGCACTTTGTACCCGAGGGATTTGAGTCACTCGCGTTTGCCGATATCGCCATTCCGTTGGGACATGGCGAGCACATGATGTCACCGACAATCGAAGGCCGCCTGCTGCAGGCGCTTAGCCTGCGCGGCAACGAAAACGTTCTCGAAATCGGTACGGGTAGCGGATTCATGACAGCCTGTCTGGCACGGCTCGGTGCGAGCGTGACGAGTCTCGACATCTATGATGACTTTGTCGAAAGCGCGTCGAGCAAGCTCGAGAGCGCCGGTATCGACAACGTCACGCTGCAGCAGATGGATGCAACCCGGTCACTGCCGGACGGGACCTTCGACGCGATTGCTGTAACAGGCTCGATCCAGACGCTCGATCCGCGCTTTGTCGATGCGCTTGCGCCACACGGCAAGCTGTTCGTCGTCGTCGGCGATGGGCCGGCGATGGAAGCGATTCTGATTGAACGCTCCGGCGACAACGACGTCGAAACCATCGGGCTCTTTGAGACGGACCTTGCGCCCCTGGTTCACGGCGCATTGCCACCACAATTTGCCTTTTAATCGAAACCAGTTGGGGTGCTCCCGCATCTAACTGCTGAAGCGCTTCTTCCCAACTGGTTTGGTGATATAGTAGACTATAACACCCTGCGCCTGAGGGCGGCCTCAACCCGGAACATGAAAAAATGAGAAAAGTTAACAAATTCAACGCATTGATCGCGGTCTTCGGGCTTGCAACCGTGCCGGCGTCCGCGAACGCGGCCTCGCTTCTCGAGATCTATCAGCAGGCGCTGCAGAGTGACCCGCAGATTCATGAAGCCGAAGCAAGGCGTCTGGCGGCCCTCGAGGCCAAGCCGCAGGCGCGCGCCGCCTATCTGCCGCAACTCACCCTCACCGGCGACTACGAGATGACCGAAACTTCGGGTCCGACCTTGTTTCAGCCTGACCTGACGCAGCCCAGGATTCGGGCTGACCGCACCGGCGAAAGTGACGTGGTCCGTTGGGGAATCGGACTGCAGCAGACGATTTTCAGATGGGACAGCATCGTCAACCTGAAGCGCGCGGACAAGCAGGTAGCAAAGGCGGAAGCGGTGCGGGAGGCCGCGCAACAGGACCTGATCATTCGTGTCGCGCAGCGCTACTTCGACGTTCTCGCCGCAGAAGACCGGTTGCGTTCAATTCATGCAGACCGCCAGGCAATTGCGCGCCAGCTCGAACAGGCGAAACAGCGTTTCGAGGTGGGTCTCATCGCGATCACCGATGTTCAGGAATCACAAGCGGCCTTCGACCAGTCGGTCGCTAACGAAATCGGCGCGAAGCGCTCCTTGGCCACTGCGCGCGAGTTTCTGCGCGAAATAACCGGCGAGCATGTCAGCAACCTGTCCGCGCCGAAGGAAGACTTCCCGCTCCGCAACCCCGAAAAGAGCGAGCGCGACTGGGTCGACCTTTCGTTGAACCAGAACCTCAATCTCGTTGCTAGCCGGCTCGATGAGAAGCTTGCCCGTGACGAAATTTCATTCCGCCGGACCGGCCACTATCCATCAGTTGAGCTCACTGCTCGCGTGAGCGAGACCGATACGGACTCGACCACAACGTTTGACTTCGTCGACCCCGCGACTGGTCAGCCGGCCTCTCTCGCATTTGAGGACGACCTGACCAGCGAGTTCGACGGGATTTTCCTGCAGCTGAACTTGCCGCTGTTTTCCGGCGGTGGAACATCCTCGCGCGTGCGCGAGGCCGTCTACCTGCACCGCGCCGCTCGTGAGCAACTGCAGCGCGTAACTCGCGAGACCGAACGTCAGGCACGTGATGCCTATCTCGGTGTGCTCTCCGAGTACAGTCGGGTCCAGGCGCTCGATCAGGCCGTGGCTTCCAGTCGCACCGCGCTCGAAGCGACCGAAGCCGGGTTCGAGGTAGGGACACGCACGATCGTCGACGTCCTGAACTCGCAGTTCGCGCTGTTCGCGGCGCTGACGAACTACGAGCAGAGCCGCTACGACTACCTTTTGAACGTTCTGCGCCTCAAGCAAGCGGCCGGTACGCTGCAGATTCAGGATCTTGAGGAGATCGACCAGTTTCTGATCGAGCGCAAGACACCCGAGCAGGTATTCGCCGAGGAAGCCGCCCAGGAAGCGGGCAGCTAGGGCTTCACAAGCAGCGGCTCCAGCAGCACCAGGAGCCGCTCCAGCGCGCCGCGGTTCTTTTCGAGCACCTCCCGTCCGGTTGACCCGAGTCGGCGAGCCTCATCCTTATCTTCGAGCAGGCGGGCAACGGTCTCGCCCAGCTCCGAGGGCGTGTCCACTTTCAGACAAGCACCCAGGTCGATGAACAGGTCGGCAATGTCCTGTGCGTTGAAGTTGTGCGGCCCGGTAATAATCGGCACGCCGACCGCCGCGGGCTCAAGCAGATTGTGGCCACCAATCGGCACAAGGCTGCCGGCCACAAAAGCAACATCGCTGGCCGCGTAAAACAACGGCACCTCGCCCATCGTGTCGCAAAGAAATACGTGTGTGCCCGGATCGACCGCCCTGCCCTCCGTACGCGCTACGACACCAAGCCCCTTCTTTTCGATCAGCTCACGCACGCCAGAAAATCGTTCGGGATGGCGCGGAACCAGCACGAGCAACAGCTCCGGATAGCGCGAAAGAAGCTGCGCATGTACATCGAGCAGGATCTGTTCCTCGCCTTCGTGAGTGCTCGCAGCGATCCACACAGGACGTTCGCCAAACAGCTCGGCCCGAGTAGCCCGCCCGCGCTCGATAATGCCCGGATCCGGCTGAACGTCGAACTTGATATTGCCCATGACGCACGTGCGGTCCGCACTGGCGCCAATCTCCAGGAAACGGTCGGCGTCGGGCTGACTCTGTGCCGCAATGATGATGCCGTGCGACAAGGTCTCGCGAATCAGCGACAACATCTTGCGATAGCCCGGCACGGACTTCGGAGAGATACGCGCACTGACCAGGATTAGCGGGATGTCACGAATGCCGCAGCCGCGATAGAGATTTGGCCAGATCTCGGTTTCCATGATCAATGCAGCGTCCGGACGGACGCTGTTGAAGAAATTCCTGACGGCGTGCGGGAACTCGAACGGTATGTAGGCGTGTTCAATTGTGTCACCGAACACGGCTCGAACGCGTGCGGCACCGGTCGGCGTTACGGTCGTAATCAGCAGCGTACGCCCGGGAAAACGTTCGGCCAGAGTCCGCACCAGCGGCACCGCGGCCTGCACTTCGCCGACAGACACGGCATGCAACCAGATACAGCTATCAAAGCGCGGAAAACCGAATCCGAAACGTTGGCCCAGTCGATCGAAGTAACTGCGGTTGGCGATGCCGCGAATGAGCCAGAAGACCGCAAACGGCAGCAGCAGGATGTAGGTGAGCAGGTTGTAGAGGATGCGCACGATAGCTCGTCAGCTATTCGTCGTTGAGTCTGTCGATGATGCGGCTCGATGAATGGCCATCACGGAATGCGAGAACCCGGACTTCGCCGCCGTTCTCCAATACGTCACGGGCACCGACAATCTCGTCCGGTTTGTAGTCCCCACCTTTGACAAGAACGTCCGGCAGGACTTTGCCGACCAGCTCGGCAGGCGTGTCCTCGGAGAACGGCACGACCCAGTCAACCGCGGCAAGACCTGCGAGTACGAGCATACGGTCTTCGAGCGCGTTGATGGGGCGCGATTCGCCTTTGAGGCGCTTGACGGATGCGTCGTCGTTAACAGCAACTATAAGGCGGTCGCCGAGGCTTTTTGCTTCTTCGAGATAGGCTACGTGACCTGCATGCAGGACATCGAAACACCCGTTGGTCATGATGACGCGCTCTTCGCGGCCATGCGCTTCGTCGACCAGTGCGAGCAATGCATCGACATCGACGAGCCCCCGTCCGCCCTGGCCGCGCTGGTGCAAAGCCGCAGAGATCTCGCCCGGCGTAACGGTAGCCACGCCAATCTTGCGCACGACGAGGCCGGCCGCAATGTTGGCAAGTGCGGCGGCCGAAGCAAGCGCCTGGCCGCTCGCGAGAGCACCTGCCAGGGTGGCGATAACCGTGTCACCGGCGCCGGTAACGTCGTACACCTCGCGTGCCTGGGTCGACAGGAAAACAGGCTCATTGCCGGCTTCGACGAGCAGCATGCCCTTTTCACTTCTCGTCACGAGAAGAGCATCGAGCTCGAGGTCGTCCATCATTGTCCGGGCGCGCGCAACGAGGTCTTCATCAGACTCCGCATGGCCTGCGACCGCCTCGAATTCGGACTGGTTTGGTGTAATCAGCGACGCGCCGCGATACTTGCTGAAATCGGTGCCTTTGGGATCGACAAGCACGGGCACACCGGCTTCCCGGCAAAGCGCAATCATCGCCGCAACGTCATCGAGGGCACCTTTGCCATAGTCCGACAGCACAACCGCACCCGCGCCGTCGAGCGCGCTGTTCAGCGCTTCGCGCATCGAGTCGCCAGGCATCGCGACGGCGTTTTCCTCGTCGAGCCGGATCAACTGCTGACCACGACTCTGCACTCGCGTCTTCGTGATCGTTGGCCGGTCATCAGCTGTTGCAAACGCGCAGTTAATCCCCTGGTCTTTGAGAATCCCGGCAAGCGCATCGGCCGCCGCATCCTTGCCAACGACCCCGACGAGGCTGGTCGCCGCGCCGAGCGCTGCCAGGTTCACCGCGACGTTGGCCGCGCCACCTGGCCGATCGTCCGTCTCCTGGACGTGCACAACGGGCACTGGCGCCTCCGGCGAAATACGACCGGTCGAGCCGAACAGATAGCGATCGAGCATCACGTCACCGGCAACGACGACACGTGTCGCGGAAAAATCGGGAATCGAGATAGTCACGGCAGGGAATCTACCAGATCACCCGTGCTCAAGCAGCACTGCTGGCTGTTGAGCGCGTCTCGGGTGGATGCGATACAAGAAAAATGAAACGCAGAATCGCGCAGCGTACAGGTTGGTACGTGAGCAGATTCCGCGTTTTATTTGACGCCGTAGCGCGCTTCCCGAGACGGGCTCAACCGCATTTGGAGTCGCCGCAATTCAAGCACGTCATACACCCATCCATCATGATGACGGCTGTCGTGTTGCACTTGGAACACAGCTGGGCGCCTTCGGGGTACTCGCTCTCGGAAAACGCGTCGGTCTGTTTCTTGGACTCTTCGAACTCGGCTCGTTTCTGCTCCACGAGCTTCTGCTGGTGCTCGTCGAGGCCAGGCTCGGCCATCATGCCGATCGTAATCAGGTGCTTTTCAACGATGTGGCCAAGCTCTGCGATGATCGACGGCATGAACTTGCCGCCTGCCTGCCAGTAGCCACCGCGCGGGTCGAATACTGCCTTGAGTTCTTCAGCGAGGAAGGCCACGTCGCCGCCCTTGCGGAAGACAGCCGAAATGATGCGCGTCAACGCAACGATCCACTGATAGTGGTCGAGGTTCTTCGAGTTGATGAAGATCTCGAACGGACGGCGTTTCTCGTGCTCGGTGCCCTCGTTCAGGATGATGTCGTTGATCGTCACATACATGGCGTGGTCCGAGACCGGCGTTTTGACCTTGTAGGTCGAGCCGACGAGCATCTCCGGACGCTCGAGCTTCTCGTGCATGCGAATAACTTCGGCGATATCGCCGCCACCTTCGCGCTTGAAGTCTTTCTTCGCTTCTTCTTTTTCTTCGGCCGGCTGATTAACGGCATAGCCAACGATTTGCTTGTCGATTTTGATCATTTAGAACTTTCCGTAATAGCCTTCTTTCAACGCATCGAAGAGGTTCGCGGCCGTGTGGATTTCGCCGTCGTACTCGATCTCTTCGTCACCTTTTAGATCGACGGTCGAACCGTCGTCAAGCGTGAACGTGTAGGTGGTGTTCTTGAGGTCTTTTTCCTTGACCAGGACACCCTGGAACGCTTCGGGGTTGAAGCGGAATGTCGTGCAGCCTTTCAGGCCCTGCTGATAGGCGTACAGGTAGATATCCTTGAAATCGCCGTACGGGTACTCGGTGGGCACGTTGGCCGTCTTCGAGATGGACGAATCAATCCACTTCTGAGCAGCAGCCTGGATATCGACATGTTGTGTCGGTGTCACCTCGTCCGCCGTAATGAAGTAGTCCGGCAGGCTCGATACCGCGTCGTCGGCAGCCCCGGCCGGCATCGCATCCTCGTCCACAATGGCGCGGTAAGCGAGCAGCTCGAACGAAAATACGTCGACCTTCTCCTTCGTCTTCTTGCCCTGGCGAATGACGTTGCGGAAGTAGTGATGCGCAAAGCTGGGCTCGATGCCGTTTGATGCATTATTGGCCAGCGACAGCGAAATCGTGCCCGTCGGCGCGATCGAGCTGTGGTGCGTAAAGCGCGCGCCATGCTCGGCAAGCTCTTCAACAAGTTCCGGGTTTTCGGCAGCAACGCGCTGCATGTAGCGGCTGTAACGAGCGTGCAGAATGCGACCCGGCACCTTGTCACCGACCTGGTAGCCGTCCGCCCGCATCTCCGGACGCCTGCGCAGCATCTCTTCCGTCACCTCGAACGTCTCGTTCATGATAGGCGCCGGGCCCTTTTCCTTGGCGAGCACGAGACCTTCTTCCCAGCCGGCAAGCGCCAGCTGACGAGCGACTTCCTCGGTAAACTCGACCGACGTGTGGTCGCCGTACTTCATGCCCAGCATCGTGATGGTGGACCCAAGGCCCAGGAAACCCATGCCGTGACGGCGCTTGCGCTGAATCTCATTGCGCTGCTGCGGTAGCGGCAGGCCGTTGATCTCGACAACGTTGTCGAGCATGCGCGTGAATACCTTCACGACCTTGCAGAAGCTCTCCCAATCGAACTTCGCTTCGTCGGTGAACGGCTTCTCGACAAACTTGGTCAGGTTGACCGAACCCAGCAGGCAGGAACCGTAGGGCGGCAGCGGCTGTTCGCCGCACGGGTTGGTCGCGCGAATGTTCTCGCAGAACCAGTTGTTGTTCATTTCGTTGACCTTGTCGATCAACACGAAGCCAGGCTCTGCGAAATCGTAGGTCGAGGCCATGATCACATCCCAGACACGCCGCGCAGGCAGTGTCTTGTAGATCTTGCAGGCCACCATGCCCTCAGCATTGCTGACGTAGTTGCCGGCTTCCGGCCAGTCACGCCAGACAAACTGGCTGCTATCGAGCAGATCGAGCCCGTCGTCGTCGACCTCTTTAGGCGTCACGGGGAATGCCAGCTTCCAGTCGTCTTCATTGATGACTGCCTGCATGAATTCGTCGGTCACGAGCAACGACAGGTTGAATTGCCGCAGACGGCCGTCCTCGCGCTTGGCGCGGATGAACTCCATGACATCCGGGTGACCAACATCGAAGGTACCCATTTGCGCGCCGCGCCGACCGCCCGCTGACGACACCGTGAAGCACATCTTGTCGTAGATATCCATGAACGACAGCGGACCGGATGTGTAAGCGCCGGCGCCCGTGACGTAAGCGCCCTTCGGGCGCAGCGTGGAGAACTCGTAGCCGATGCCGCAACCGGCCTTCAGCGTCAGGCCAGCCTCGTGGACCTTGTTGAGGATGTTGTCCATCGAGTCGCCAACCGTACCCGACACGGTGCAGTTGATCGTCGATGTCGCCGGCTTGTGCTCCTGGGCGCCCGCGTTGGACATGATACGCCCGGCCGGAATCGCGCCGGAGCGCAGCGCCCACACGAACTCCTTGAAATAGTGCTCGCGCTTGGACTCAACCTCGACGTTCGCCAGTGCCTGAGCGACACGTTTGTACGTGTCGTCAATCGTTTCATCGATCTTGCCGCCATCTTTGGCAGTAAGCCGGTATTTCGCGTCCCAGATATCGAGTGACGCTGGCTGAAATTCGATGTCGGTGACCGTTTGCGTGTCGAGATTGACGGCAGACTTCATTTGTCCTGTTACTCCCCTGACTCCTTTAGGAGACCCCAAAGTTCTTGTTCTGGCTCACGTTGTTAAAGAGAAAAGCGCCCCGCTCGCCGACGGCCAGAGAGCGCGTGACGAGTGCCGTAGACGGCCTCATTTCTCTTCAAGATCAGACACAAGATGTTGTGTCCAAGTGGGGACAAGATTATGCCCGTAACGCCCCCCTGTCAAGCCTTTGTCTGTTTTTTTTGCTTAGACGATTATCATTGTAAAACAATTACTTATGAAGCCATCTCAAGTAAGTGCTTTAAAAATCAGCGAAAAAAAATGGCACTTTCGTGAAAATCCTCAACCACTACATATAGTAGGGATTATTGTCACACTGAATGAGGCTTGAAATGGGTTCGGGCGCCCCTATTTTAGCCTCCGTAAACGCAATTTTTTAGCGGAGGAAACCATGAATATTGCCCGTTTCGAACCTTGGTCGTTCGTCGACCTGTTGCACCGTGACCTCGACCGGCTCGTCGGCGCACGGCGCGTTGGCGGCGACGAGCAGAGCCCGGTCGCAGACTGGGTCCCGGCCGTTGATATCATTGAAGAAAAGGACCGTTTTGTCCTGCGCGCAGATGTACCCGGTGTGGAAACCGAGGATATTGAAGTGGCCATGGACAACGGCATCCTGTCAGTATCCGGCGAGCGCCACGCGATCGCGCCGTCCGATGACAGCGGCGTACAGCGCATCGAGCGCGCAACCGGTCGCTTCCTGCGGCGCTTCACGCTGCCGGATACGGCTAACGCGGAAGGCATCTCGGCGAAAACCAGCAACGGTATTCTTGAGGTCGTCATCCCGAAAGCACCAGAGATCCAGGCGCGTCGCATTACGGTCGAAGCAGCCTGACTGACTCGCCAGGCGCATGCCCGGACGCGACCTCGCGTTGCGTCCGGGCATCTCTTGTCATACCCCCTATAATTCAGGGGCCATTAAGCTCCGTGAACCTAATCTGCCAGAACGAATCTGATTAAGACTATGACGATGACGAAAACCCGACTGTTGGTGGCCAGCCTGCTGGCCGTGTTCCTGTCCGCCGGCGCCCACGCAGCGCTGCCGGCAGAGGTCCAGGGAAAACCGGTGACCAGCCTCGCGCCCCTCGTGGAAGAGGCTTCCCCGGCCGTAGTCAATATCCAGGTCCGGCAGGCAAGCCGTAGCCCCTTTGGCCGTGGCGATGTCGGCGGCAACGGCTCCGGCGTCATTGTCGACGCCGAGAACGGCTACATCCTGACCAACCACCATGTCGTCGGCAATGCCGACGAGATCCAGGTCTCCCTGGTCGACGGTCGCGAGCTCGAAGCCGAGTTGGTCGGCTCCGATGCCGCAACGGATATCGCGTTGATCCAGGTCGAGCCTGACAACCTGACCGACATGCCGATCGGCGACTCGAACGACGTTCGTGTCGGTGACTTCGTCATTGCGATCGGCAGTCCCTACGGACTGACGCATACCGTCACGTCCGGCATCGTCAGCGCACTGGGCCGCACCGGCATCAGCCGCGATGGCTATGAGGACTTCATCCAGACGGACGCATCCATCAACCCGGGCAACTCGGGCGGCGCGCTTGTCAACATGAACGGCGAGCTCATCGGCATCAACTCGGTCATCATTTCGCGCTCCGGCGGCAACGTCGGCATCGGCTTCGCCGTCCCCACCGAGATCGCCGCTTCGATCATGGGTCAGATTCTCGACTTCGGTGAGATCCGTCGCGGCCTGCTTGGCGTGAACATCCAGACGATCGACTCCGCGGCCGCAGAGACCCTCGAACTCGATGTTGACGGCGGCGCACTCGTAACGCGGGTATTCCCCGATTCCGCAGCCGAGAAGGCCGGGCTAACGGTCGGCGACATCATTATCGGCGTCAATGACAAGCAAGTGGCCAGCGCCTCGGAACTGCGCAACACGATCGGCCTGCTTCGTTCGGGCGACGTCGTGGGCATTCGCTACATGCGCGACAACGAGCCGCGTTCGACGTCGGCTGAACTTGGCCGAGCCGAAGATCAGCTGCTTTCCGGAGCGGATATTCATCCGGGACTGGACGGTGCCAGCTTTGCGCCGGCCAGCACCTCGAGCGAGAGTGGCGTCGAGGTCGCGAACGTCGAGGAAGGCAGCCCGGCCGCGCAGCGCGACCTGCGCGCCGGTGACGTCATCACGGCGGTGAATCGCGTCCTCGTGCGCAACCTTAGCGACCTGCGAACCATCGCGAGTCAGAATCGAATTCTGTTTCTGCTGGTGCGACGCGGCGAACGTTCCCTGATGCTGCAGATACGGTAAGCTATGTAAATGCACTGGAAAGACAGCACGTCATCGATCCCCCTCCGACTCACTGTCTTTCTCGCCGCGCTGTTTGTTGGCCTGCCGACGCAAGCCGCTGACATCGACCGGCAGCGTGCCCTCTTCCAGCAGGTATACGAAACTGTCGAGCGTGGCGACTGGAGCCCCGTTGACCAGCTCTCGAGTGACCAGCAGACGTTGCTCGAAAGCTATGTACTCTGGCCAGACCTGCGGGCCGCCTGGCTGCGCGCCAATCTCAAGAAGGTAGACGCGGCGCAGATCGACGCGTTCCTCTCCCGTCATGGCTCGCTCAAGCCAGGCCGGGAGTTGCGTTATCGGCGCGCCCTGCAACTTGCGCGCGGTGGCGACCTCGAAGGCTATCGGCGCATCTACGAGCAGTTTTACCAGGGCCAGGAGATTGCGCGACTTGACTGCCTTGCACTGCAGGCCGAGGTCGAGGCAGGACGGCACAACCGGGTCAACCAGCGAGCGGTGCGTCTCTGGATGGTCGGCACGAGCCAGGTCGAGGAATGCGATCCGGTCTTTGATTATCTGTACGACAACAACATCCTCGGTCCGGTTGAGTATCGGCAACGGTTCGAACTCGCAATCGACGCACGCGAATTCCAGCTCGCCCGCTGGCTCGCGCGCAGCATCGACCAGGCTCACGTCAGTGAGGCTTCCGGGTGGATGAAAGCAAGCTCTGCCCCCGAGAAATTCCTTGCGAGCTACAAACAGCGCGCTAACAGCAGCACTCACCGCGAACAGCTTGTCTATGCGACCGAACGTCTGACGTATCGCGATCCCGTTGCCGCCGATCGCCTCTGGTCGGCCATTTCGGATCGCTACGGTTTTTCCGAGTCACAGAAGCTGCTAACCGCGCGACACATCGCATTGTGGATGGCAAGGGATAACCTGCCCGGTGGCTACGTCGCTCTCGCCGGGTTGCCCAAGGCCGCACAGGACGAAGAAGTGATGCGCTGGCGGGCACGTACGAGCCTGCGCGACACCAACTGGCACCGACTGCTGATCGACATCAGTCTCATGTCGAGCAAGGAGCAGGACACTCAGGAATGGACATACTGGCGCGGCTACGCGTTGTCGAAGACTGGCCAGTCAGACGAGGGTCGCGACGTCCTCAAGGCATTGAGCCAGGAACGCAGCTACTACGGATTTCTTGCCGCGGACGAACTCGGTCAGCCTTACGCGCTAGACCACTCGCGGCTTGCGGCCGACACCGCGGAGATGGCGCTCGTCGCAAAACACCCGGGGCTTGTCAGGGCCCGAGAGTTATTTTTCGTCGGTCTGGATGGTCGTGGCCGCTCCGAGTGGGACGCAATAGTCCGATACTTCAGCGACGACGAGAAACTGCAGGCGGCATTGCTCGCCGACCAGTGGGGCTGGCACTCACGGGCAATCTCCACAGCAGCGAGTCTGGGCGAGTATGACGACCTCGCAATCCGCTACCCGCTTCCGTGGCAACAGCATTTCGAAACATCGTCCTCGGCTGCCCGCATATCGCCGACCTGGGCATACGGTATTGCTCGTAGCGAGAGCCTGTTCATGCGCGACGTACGCTCGAGCGCCGGCGCTGTCGGACTCATGCAGCTCATGCCGGCGACAGGTCGCGACGTAGCACGAGACATTCGCCTGCCTTACAGCGGCCTTGCGACCCTGACCGATCCCGTGAGTAACATCCGGCTCGGGACGACCTATCTCGGGCAAATGGCGTCTCGCTACAACGGCAACCAGGTACTCGCGACCGCGGCTTACAACGCGGGTCCGCGGCGCGTCGATCGCTGGCTGCCGGACCAGGGATCGGAAGATGCCCGTGTCTGGATCGAGAATATTCCGTTTAATGAAACGCGCTCCTACGTCAAGCGCGTGTTTTCAGCCGAAGCGATCTTCCACTGGCGCATGACCGGCCAGGTGCGTCGCGTTTCGGATCTGCTCGGCACTGTGCGCTCGCAGCAAAAAATCGCCGCGCGCTAAAAAGCCGGTGCGGTCTCCCGCACCGGCCGGTTGGCAGCTCCGTTTGCCTTACTGATCAGCTTCGACGTTTCGGTCGTATGCCAGTCGCTCCGCAGCTTCGAGGGTCAGCAGCTGCATAAAGTGCTTCACCTCCATGTCGGAGCCGGTCGGCGTTTCGCCGTTCGCGCCCGCACCGAATACGTTCGTCGGCACCGCACGTTTGGCAAAAGCCTCGGCCCAGATGCGCTGGATCTCGATTTCGGCATCCAGCTTCTGCGCCAGGGCGTTGTCAGCCGACAGGATACGCTCCTTGCGATACGCCTCAGCGTCGGCAGCGACTTTCACCGCCTCGGCGTCGATGCGTGCCTTCTCGAGCAGGATCTTGGAGGTTTCCTCCTGGATCTGCGCGGCCTGTTTCTGCCGCTCTGCCTCGATCAGCGTTTCCTTCTTGCGGGTCTCGGCTTTCGTGGTTGCCTCAACCTGCTCGACCTTCATCGCTGCCTGGCGCTCCGCCACTTCCCTGTCACCGCGAGCAATAGCCAGCAGGCGCTGTTCTTCTTCCTGCACCTTCTGCTCCCTCGCGATCGCGCGCATTGCTGACGCTTCCTGCTTCTGCTCCATGCGGGCGACAAACTTCGCGTTCGGCTTCATGTTGGTCACGCGGGCTTCATGGACCGTGATGCCGTAGAGCATGAATTTCTGCTCCTTGCGGATCGGCATACCAGTCGCATCGTCGATGAGTTTCTCGACGACAAAGACCGCCTTCTGCTGATCACCGAACTCGTCCTGCGTCTCAGGATTCGACGCGTCTGCTTCGGACGTCTGGCGTTTTATCATGTCGCGCATGATTTCCTTGCGCTTCACGATGTAAATGCCATTCTGCATCTGGTTCTCAAACTCGTTGATGAACTCCGTTCGGCCACCCGAGTAATAGTCCTCGGCCGACATTAGCGACGCCGTTGCCTGCAGCGTTTCCTGGAATGACGGTATCAACGCAACCCGCAGCAGGTTTTCCGGCGTGCGGTATTCGTGCGCCATGTGCAGGAACGTCTCTCTATCCGTTGGCAGCCGGAATCGAACCGCAGCCATCGCGTCTGCGTCCACCTGGTCGAGGAACATGATGTTCAACGGGGGCAGGCTGGCAGAAACTTTGGACGATTCCGATTCGGCGTTGACGCCATCGGCCGTCACGTCGTCGGCGAGCACAGTCATGGCCTTCTTCCAGGCGTTAACTCGCCCGAAGAGATGCATGCTGTAACCAACACCGTCCACGACGCGTTCGTTACCCGTGATCGTGCGCACGTGATAGACGTAACCGGGCTCTGCGTAGAAGAACACCTGGTTGAACATCACGGCCGCGATCACGAATGTGACCAGACTCACGATGCTAATGCGCAGCCCTCTCGGCAATGCGCTTGTTAATCTATTTTCAAACATCGTCCTACCCTCCTTGTTTCGCGCTATTCGCGCTTGATTGACTTCCTCAATGCGTCGATCTGGCGGGTCTTGTCCGCCAGGAACTTGTCCAACGCCTCGAGGAAGTAAATCTCCAGCTCCCTGTCCTCCGCGCCTAAATTGCTGATGACGTGTTCGTAAACTCTTCGTACCTCCGGGCTCACCGACAGAACGATCTTCTCTTCGCTGAAGTGATCATCAAGGAGCCCTCGAATCAGGCCGGACATGTTGAGTCCTGCCTTGTTGACCCTTTTCTTCTGGTCGGGCCGCAACATCACGTTGATGCGCTTGAAGTGTTCCGCCTTGTCACTCGGCATAGCTCACCTTTTATCTTTGTGTGTGCAATACAGGAAATGTTACACATTAGTGTGTAATATTGTCTATACCTACACACTGGTATGTAGGCTCGATGCAGCGACGTGAAAATTATTTAAATCAGGGGGTTACAAGGCGTTCGAGGCGATTGTCGCGCTCGGACCGGGGCAACTTGGCCAGACGCTCTACAGCGGCATAGAAGCAGTCGAGCTCCCCGTTGCAGCTGGCGATCAGGGCCTCAAACGCCGGCAGGTGTCCCTCGTACAAGACCATCGGGACGAGACGCGCGTTGTTGGGGTCACTGGCGAGCCAATGGCCGGCGCTGCTACCCGCTTCTTCGAGTCGCGCCGCAATATGTTCGGCAAGCGATGCAAAGCGCCGCTTCTTCATACGCCGTTTCTCGTCGTCGGGCAGCGATGACGTGTACAAGGTCTCGAGATCGGAGCGTGCAACCGAAACCAGATCCATAATGTCTTCGCTCAAACGACGGCGGCTTGCATAGCGGGACATCTCGCCGTCAGCGCCTTTCGCCGCAAGCCAACGTTGCAGCCCGAACTCTTCGACCGCCGTCGCGAATGACTCGTTGAATGCCGTGTCATCTTTCACGTACACAACCTGGTGTGCGAGCTCGTGGAACAAGACAGCGACGAGTCGCGCATCGTCCCAGTTCATCATCGTGTTCAGCACCGGGTCCTTGAAGCGTCCGAGTGTCGAGTACGCCGCGACACCGCCGACGGCAACGTCATAGCCATCTGCCGCCAGTCTTGCGGCCTCGCGGTCAGCGGCTTCCTTCGAGAAATACCCGCGATAGGCGACGCAGCCGGCGACCGGGAAGCACCACGTTTTCGGCTCGAGCGAGAACTCGGGCGCCGCGAAGACGTTCCAGAGGACATAGTCGCGCTCGAGATCGGCGTAGGTTCGGTAGGTGTCGTTGTCCGGCAGCGCGAGTTCGTCGACGGCAAACTGCCGCGCTTCCTCCACGAGCCTGAGACGCGCAACAAGCTCGGGCGGCGTGTCGGAACGCGCGAGTATTTCGTCGATCGGCTCGCGCTTTCGCGTTAGTTCCCATTGGCCCTGAGCGGCCTGCAGGTAGTAGCAGCCATTGAGAAGGACGCAGCACGCAAGTAGCAGGACAAGCCTCGGCATTCCGGTACTATGACACGATGCAGGTCTATCTCGTAGGCGGCGCGGTGCGCGATGAACAGCTCGGTATCCCGGTTCGGGAGCGGGACTGGTGCGTCGTCGGCGCGCGTGCCGACGAGCTCGAGGCACTCGGCTACGCCCGTGTCGGCAAGGACTTTCCCGTGTTCCTGCATCCGGAGACGAAAGAGGAATATGCACTAGCGCGCACCGAGCGCAAGACGGCGCCCGGCTACCATGGCTTCGAGTTCGATTGTTCACCTGCCGTCACGATCGAGGAGGATCTCGAACGCCGTGACCTGACGATCAACGCGCTTGCCAGGGACGCGGACGGCAAGCTGGTCGATCCCTGCGGCGGAATGCGGGATCTCGAAGAACGAGTCCTGCGCCACGTCTCGGACGCGTTCGTCGAAGACCCGGTCCGGATCCTGCGCGTAGCGCGATTCGCGGCTCGTTTTCACAGGCTTGGATTTACGGTTGCACCCGAGACGATGCAGCTCATGCAGCGCATGGTGACCGACGGCGAGGCCGACGCGCTGGTTCCCGACCGCGTCTGGAAAGAGGCCGAGCTGGCGCTCGGCGGCGAAAGCGTCCGCGTGTTTTTCGAAGTCCTGCGCAAATGCGGTGCGCTGAAGGTCCTGTTCCCCGAGGTTGATGCGCTGTTCGGTGTACCGCAACCCGAACGCTGGCACCCGGAGATCGACACGGGCGTCCACGTCATGATGGTGCTCGACCAGGCGGAGAAGCTGAGTGAGGATCCAGCAGTGCGATTCGCCGCGCTCACGCATGACCTGGGCAAGGGCTCGACGCCAAGAAGCCGCTGGCCGAGCCACCCGGGACACGAGACTCGTGGCTGCAAGTTGATCCGCGCCATGGCCGAGCGCTATCCGGTTCCCAACGCCTTTCGGGACCTCGGACTGCTCGTGTCCGAGTTTCACACGCATTGTCATCGCGTTCTCGAGCTGCGGCCGAAGACGTTGCTCAAGGTTTTCGAGAAGACCGACGCGTTTCGGCGTCCCGAGCGTTTCGAGCAATTCGTGATTTCATGTGAGGCCGATGCCCGCGGCCGCACCGGCCTCGAGGACCGTCGTTACGAACAGGCGTCCTATATTCGCGCCGCATTCGAAGCGGCGGCCTCGGTGGATGCAGCGGCAATCGCTGGCGAAACGCCGGCGCGCAAGATTCCCGCCGCCATACGGCGTGCGCGCAAGCACGCGATCGCAGAATTCAAGGCGTCGGTGGCCTAGCCGCCGTAGAAGAAGATATAGACGGAAAAGAACGTCACGTCGCCGTAGAGATCCGAGTCGTCGATGCCCAGTCCTAGCTCGATGTCGCTGTTTTCGCCGAGCGGCGTCATGAAACGCACGGTCGCGGAAATCGTCCTGCCGCCATCGACCTCACCCTTGAACGTACCGACATCAAGCTGCCAGCGGCTCCTGCCCGCATCCAGGTTCAACGTGGCATTGGCGCGGTAGTCGACCAGGCTGTTGATCAGACTCAGTCGCGAGAACGTCAGTAGCTGCAGGATGGGCCGATTGTCGGTCAGAGTGAGATTGACGCTGTAGTCGTAGTCCATGCCGCGCAGCCCGAGACTTACCGTGTCGCTGATATCGAAGCGCGTGCTTAGTCCGACGCCGGTTGCATCGAAATTGACCTCCCGACCTGGAACTAAATCGAACTCCGGTAGCTGCACGGTAAAATCGCGGTACTCGTAATCGATACCGAACATTGCGCTGTCGCCACGCCAGTAAACCGAACCTTGCCAGTCGATCGACTCTAGCGTATCGCTATCGCCCCAATACGCGACGCCGCCCCTGACGCCCACCGGGTTGAACCAGTGATCGAGACTGAGGTCGCCATACCAGGTATCGAGAGAGCGGCCACTCTGCCCGTCCACTGAATTGCGCGCGGCAGCTGCCGTCAGCCAGGTCTTCTCGGTCAGACCGACGTCTGCGATTGCCGAGACGGCAATTCCGTCGGCTGAGTCCGCCTCGATACCGCCACCGACGATGAAACCCTCGACAGCGCAGGCGTTGCCGGCCAGGAGCAGCAGTGCAGCAGTTCTAAGCCAGTACATAAATGATTACACCGGCGAGCATCAGTCGATAGACCGCAAATGGTGCAAGACCGATGCGAGTGACAAAGCGCATGAAGAATTCGATACTCAGGTAAGCCACTATAGCCGAAACCACGACACCGAGCGCGAGCTCGCCCCAGGGCACTGCGGTGTCGCCGAGGATGAGCTCGGCGCCTTTGTAGACTGTCGCCAACAGAATGACCGGTGCCGACAGCAGGAACGAAAAGCGTGCTGCATCCTGCCGTTCGAACCCGAGCAGGCGGCCGGCCGTGATCGTGATGCCCGATCGCGACGTACCCGGCACGAGCGCGAGCGCCTGGGCAACACCGATTACGAGTGCGTCGCGAACGCGAACGTCACTGATACTTTTCTCGCGCCGCGCGTAACGGTCCGCCAGTGCCATCAGGATGCCATAGCCGGCCAGCGTGTATACGATGATGCGAGGATCGCGGAGATTGGCCTCGATCCATCCTGCGAACAGCAGCCCGGCTACGGCGGCCGGGATCGTGCCGAGGGCGATGCCGAGTGCCATGGTGGCCTGCGGCGTCTGGATATCGCCGGCGACCACCTGCAGCCCGCCGCGAAGCAAACCGAGCAAATCGTTCCGAAAGAACGCACAGACCGCCAGCAAGGAACCAAAATGCACGGCGACGTCAAAAGCCAGCCCCTGATCGGGCCAGTCGACAAGGTAGGGAACGAGCACGAGATGCCCCGAACTCGAAATCGGCAGGAATTCCGTCAGCCCCTGGACGATGGCAAGTACGACGATTTGCAGTGTGGTCATAGAGTGTGCGTCCTGTCGGCGAGCGCAAATCCCGACGGCGCGGGCATGTCACCGCGGCGCAACGCCAGGCACTTGAAGTTCTCCCCCATTTCCCCGGGGAGAGTAAGTGTTTTGACCTGTTGCGACAATTCGAGCTGATGCTCGAGTGACAGGTTCTCGAAATCGGCCATCGCAGCATCGAGACCGCCCGCGATCAGAAACTGCGCCTGCGCGGAAAAACCTGCGACGTCGAGTCCGGCCGCATCGGCAGACTCGGCGACACCCGTGAAGTCCACCCACGAAGTTATGTCCTGAATTCCGGCAAGCACGAACGGATCGTTGTGTGCGTGATGCCGATAGTGACAACGCAACCATCCCTCGGCTCGATCCTCGGCGTAGTACTCTCGGCGTGTCACGCCGTAATCGAACAGCAAGACGAGGCCTTCTTCGAGCGACGCGGCGACATCGGAAACCCAGTTCGTAGACGCGAGCGACACCTCCGACGTGAACCCGTCGGGCAGTACACGTCCAAGATCCATTTCGATACTCGTAACGGCTCGCGTGAGATTGTCGCCGGCCGGTTCCTCGTCCCAGGTAAAACCGCCGTCTGCGATCCTGACACACTGTCGTGCAATGCCATCGTCGCGGCGCACGAATCGTTCCACGGGCAAGGCGTCCAGCAATTCGTTGGCAACGATCACGCCGCGGTGCGATTCCGGCATCCCCGAGAGCCACTCAACACGGTCCACGAGGTGCGGGATGCGTTCCGTCAGTAGGTCCCGCTGGCGCTCACGCAGATCGGCGGAGACCTCCAGGATCTGGTAAACCTCGGGCAACGCGCCGAGCGACTCGAATGCTTCGAGCATGTCGGCCGCCAATTTGCCGCTGCCCGCTCCGATTTCGAGAATCCCGCCATATCCGAGTTCGCCGATCGTCTCGGCACACTGCCGCGCGACGACAGCGCCGAACACGCCCGAGACTTCGGGCGCGGTGATGAAGTCGCCGGCCTGACCGAACTTTGCGGCGCCGGCAACGTAGTAACCGAGACCCGGTGCGTACAGCGCATGGTGCATGAACTCGGCGAAACCGATCCGTCCGCCCGCCGCCTCGATGCGCTCTCGAATATGCGCGGCTACGCGCTCGCTGTGCGAGTGGCCGGCCTCGTCCGGACGCGGCAGTGATGGCGGGGTGTTCTGTGACATGTCAATATCGAGCGATGACTGAAAACACACTGGAAGGAACGGTCGTACTGGTGACCGGAGCAGCGCGCCGGATCGGGGCGGCTATTGTGACACGCCTGCAGCAAAACGGCGCGCGAGTCGCAATCCACTATCGCGGTTCCGCCGATGAGGCCGAGGCCCTTGCAGCAGAACTGAACGCGTCGATCGGCAACTCGGCGGCAGCCTTCCAGGCCGACCTGCTCGACACGGCTGCCTTGCCCGGCCTGATCGAACAGGTCGTCGACTGGGGCGGTCGCCTCGACGCACTCGTAAACAATGCATCAACCTTCTACCCGACACCGATCGGTGACATCACCGAAGGACACTGGGCCGACCTCGTCGGCAGCAATTTCAAGGCGCCGTTGTTCCTGTGCCAGGCGGCGCTGCCGCAACTTCGCGACAACAAAGGCGCGATCGTAAATATCGTGGACATTCACGCACAGAGGCCGTTGCGCAACCACGTGGTTTATGGCCCGGCCAAGGCCGCGCTTGCCATGCTGACACGGTCGCTCGCGAAAGACCTCGCGCCGGAGGTTCGCGTCAATGGTGTTTCCCCGGGCGCCATCCTTTGGCCGGAGGACGGCATGAGCGACGCTGGACAGCAAACGATATTGCGTCAGGTGCCATTGGCGCGTGCCGGGAGCCCGGACGATATCGCCGGGTGCGTGCTGTACCTGTTGCGCGATGCAAGCTACGTCACAGGACAAATCATCGCCGTCGACGGCGGTCGTTCAATAGGCTGGTAGCCCGGCGGCCGCCAACACTAGTAAGCGTTTGCAAACTCGCGTTCGGGCGGACCGGTCAGGTCCGGCGCTTCGAGATCGAACAGGGTGGCTTTCTGCTGGCCGCCCGGCAACGATACGACCGGACAACCTGCCCCATTGACGTACGACAGCGCCGCGACCACGTTCGGGTCGAGGGCGTCACCGACCGGGATGCTCGCGTCGTCCGGCGCGGCGCAGTCGACAGGCAGGCCGTCGAAATAATCGCCGAAACCGGCGGCGTTGGTGAGTTGGAACGACGTCGGGCGCAGAATCTTCTCGCAAAATTCGAGGCCGATCTGGCCGACGGGTTTGCCGAAAGTGTTGTCCCCGACGATGTAAACGCCATCGGCGAGGTACGGATCGAGCGAGTTGGTGACGAGTTCGCTGGCCGATGCCGTGCCGCGCGATGCAACGATGATCAAGCGATCCAGGCTCACGGACGAGCCCTGGCGCGCAAAAAATTCGGTGCTGTTGTTGGCCGCGGCGCGATCGGCGTTGAATTCGGTATTGGAGAAGACCTGGCCGTCGTTGTCGAGACCACCGAGGTAGTCGCCGAGAAGCTCGGCCGTGCTGACAAGTCCGCCACCGTTGTAGCGCATATCGATGATGACGTCGCGGACGCCGTTGGCGAGAAATCCGCTGAACACGGCCTCGAACTCGGGTTCGGCTGTGCTGATGAACGTCGCGAACTCCATGTAGCCGACGGGGGGTTGCCCGGCGCCCTGGTCGATCACACGCCACTGCGGTACGGGATCGATCGTGACGATGTCTCTCGTCAATGTCGTCGTGAACGTCGACGAATCCTGGTTCTCGATCTGGAACACGACAGTCTGGCCGCCGAGCGCCGTATTGACACCCTCGTTCGCCTCAATCTCGGCGATCGTGCGACCGTCGATCGTCAACACCGTCTGGCCGCGCGCGAACCCCGCGACCCCCGCCGGGCTGTCGACGAACACGCGGGTAAACACCATGTCGCTGCCTTCGAAGCGCCAGCTGAATCCGAAACCCTCGTATCGGCCCTCGCCGAAGAACTGCTGATCTGCCTGCAGCGAACCGACCGAGCTGAAGCGATCCAGCGGACCGCCACCCGGCCGCTGCGGGCCGAACGTCTGCGTGACGACCGTCACGAGTTCTTCCGGGCTCGCATAATCATCGATGCTGATGCCGCTGGGCAACAGATCGTTCCACAGGTACCACGCGTAAAGCTGATCGAGCACGAATTGTTTCTGACCGTCGTTCGAACACGCGGAAGGGGGCGGAGCCGGGGTACTGTCTACAACGCCGTCGCCGCCGTTGCAGGCGGCCAGCATCAGGACGATGAGTGAAGCAGTCAGAACGCGCATAGCAATCCTTTTCAGAGAATAACGCCGACAATTTCGAGCGGTTGACGCCCGGCACCGAACTCCTGCCAATGCTCGAGCATGGTCTTTCCCGTCACCGGATGTGCCAGCCCGGGCGCAAGCTCGGCCATCGGCCGCAGGACGAAGCTGTACTCCAGAATATCGTCCCGCGGTAGCCGCACGGGTGGCGAATCCACGACCAGTTCATTGTAAAGAAGCAGGTCGACATCAAGAGTACGCGCTTCCCATTTCCCGCCATTGCGGTCGCGGCCTGCGAGATTATGTATAACCTCGATGGCCTCGCAAATCGCCTGCGGCGATTCTTCAGACTCGAAGCGCACCACCAGGTTCAGGAAATCGTCACCGTCGAAGCCCACGGCCCGACTGCGATAAACAGCAGAAAGCTCGATCTCACCGTAGCGGCGGCGCAGCTCAGCAATACCGAGGCGCAGATTCTCCTCGGGATCAATATTGCTGCCGACGCCAAGGTAAATCGTCGCCACGCTTTACTCCGGCCGTTCCCCGCGCTCGATGTCGATACCGACGTCCCGCGATCCGCGGATCGCGCCGGGCTTGTGCACCTGGACACGTACCCAGGCGACGTCAAACTCGTCGCGAATGACAGCGGCGATACGCTCGGCCAGCGTCTCCACGAGCTGGAAACTCGACTCGGCGACGAATTGCTGTACGCGCTTGGCCACGCCTTTGTAATCCAGCGTGTCCGCGATGTCGTCGGTCTCAGCCGCCTTGCTGATGTCGGCACTCATCTCGAGGTCGATCACGATGGTCTGGCGGATCTTACGTTCCCACTCCCAGATACCTATGATCGTATCGACCTTGAGTTCGCGGAGAAAAATCTTGTCCATTGACGCTGTCGTCCTGTTACGTTCCGGGGGTGCCGAGCGACTCGAGTGACCAACGGGCGCGGGCCCGGATCTGCCCGGCGGTCGCCGCATCGGCGAGACGCATCGCACCTGCAACAGCAATCATTGCGCCGTTGTCTGTGCAGAACGCGAGCCTGGGGTAGTAGACCTCGCCATCGAAGCAATCTGCAATCTCTTTTCGTAACAATTTGTTTGCGCCGACCCCGCCCGCGACGACGATACGCTCGAGGCCCTCGGCGCGCGCCGCCCTGATCGATTTGGCAACCAGCGTATCGACGGCGGCGCGCTGAAAAGACGCGGCCAGGTCCGCCCTGGATTCCTCGAAACGTCCTTCGGCTTCGGCCTTGCGAACCTCGAGCATGACGGCGGTCTTCAGGCCGCTGAAACTGAAATCCATTGTCGGCTTGCTCACCATCGGGCGCGGAAAATCGTAAGCCCGCTCATCACCGGTCTCGGCAAGCGAGGCCAGCGCCGGTCCGCCCGGGTAACCAAGGCCGAGCAGCTTGGCGCTCTTGTCGAATGCCTCGCCGACGGCATCATCGAGTGTCGTCCCAAGGACCCGATAATCGCCGAGCGAACGGACGCGAATCAGCATGGAGTGGCCGCCGGACACGAGCAGCGCGAGGAACGGGTAGGCCGGCGGCTCGTCCTCGAGCATCGGTGCCAGCAGGTGCCCCTCCATGTGATGCACCGGGATGACGGGGCAGTCCCAGGCGAGACCGAGGCCGTTGGCCATGCCGCCACCGACCATCAGGGCGCCGACGAGGCCTGGCCCGGCGGTATAAGCGATTGCATCGGGCTTCTCGACGGCCGCCTCGTCCATAACCCTCTGAATCAACGGCAAAAGCATCCGGACATGGTCGCGCGACGCGATTTCGGGCACGACCCCGCCGTAAACGGCGTGAAGATCCACCTGGCTGTGTAGCGCCTCGGCGAGCAGACCCCGCTCGGTGCAATACAGAGCGACGCCCGTTTCGTCGCAGGAGGTTTCGATTCCGAGGATCAGCATAGACAAAAGGGGGACAGTGACCATGTTTCCGCGGCCCTCGGCCGGGGGCCGCAATAATAAGGAAAAGGGGGGACAGTGACCATGTTTCCGGGACACTCAGCTGCAGGCCTCAACAATTGGGAGGAAACACGGTCACTGTCCCCTATTTTCCTTTGCAAACCGATAACTTCGGCGCTAGAATGCGCTGCTGAGTCCCGGCCATGCGCCGGGTTTATTTATGTCTGGACGGAATACCTGAACCATGCCAAGCGTTCGCGTAAAAGAGAACGAGTATTTTGACGCTGCACTGCGCCGCTTCAAGCGTGCCTGCGAGAAAGCCGGCATTCTGACCGAGCTTCGTCGTCGCGAGTACTACGAGAAGCCGACGCAGGAACGCAAGCGCAAGAAGGCAGCCGCGGTCAAACGCCACATGAAGCGACTGTCGCGCGAAGAAGCCAAGCGCAAGCGTCTCTACTAGTTCTTCTCGCGCTCCGCGTCCGCGGGGCGTGCCAGTCAGTCTCCTGGCCATGTCGCTCAAAGACCAGATCACACAGGACATGAAGTCCGCCATGAAAGCCGGCGAAAAGGAACGGCTCAAGGTCGTACGCCTGATGCTCGCCGCGATCAAGCAGGTTGAGGTCGACAAGCGTGTCGAACTCGACGACGCCGGCATCCTCGGCGTGCTCGACAAGATGGTCAAGCAGCGTCGTGATTCCGTCGAACAATTCGAAAAGGGTGGCCGCGAGGACCTCGCCACCATCGAACGCGATGAGATCACCGTGCTCGAAGACTACCTGCCCGAGCAGCTCTCGGCCGACGAGCTCGCGGCCCTCGTCGACGAGGTGATCGCGGCTACGGGCGCCGCAAGCATGAAGGACATGGGCAAGGTCATGGGCCAGATCAAGGCCAGGGCGGCCGGTCGAGCCGACATGGGCGCTGTCAGCGCCGCCGTCAAGACGAGGCTCAGCGCACTTTAACGGGGCCGAATTGGCCTGATTATTGCGCTCTGGCGTGGCCCGGCAGATAGGCTATGCTCGTCTGTCGAAAAGAGTAAGAACCTCCCTAGACCCGGCTGCATGCGGGCAACGTTTGGAACTGTATGGCCGGACTGATTCCTCAGGATTTCATTGACGATCTGATCGCGCGAGCAGATATCGTCGAGGTTATTGGCAGCCGCGTGCAACTGAAGAAGGCGGGCCGCGAGTTCAAGGCGTGCTGCCCGTTCCACGACGAAAAGACACCATCGTTCACCGTTGTCCCAGGCAAAGGCTTTTACCATTGCTTCGGTTGCGGCGCTCACGGTACGGCTCTTGGTTTTCTCATGGAACACGACCACATGAGCTTCGTCGAGGCCGTCGAGAGTCTCGCCGCTATGATGGGCGTCGACGTGCCGCGCAGCGAGAGCGACAAGCCCGCGCGACGCTACGACGAGCTGTTCTCGCTGCTCGATTCGGTCTCTCGCCACTGGCAGGCTCGTCTCAAAGACGATCCGCAGGCCGTCGAGTACGTCAAGCAGCGCGGCATCGACGGCAGTACGGCCAAGCGCTTTGGTATCGGTTATGCGCCGGACGGCTGGAGCAACGTACTCGACAAATTCGGCAAGTCGCCCGAGGCGGTTGAGCGCCTGCTCGCGACCGGACTGATCATACGCAAGGACAACGGCCAGCATTACGACCGCTTCCGCGACCGGGTCATCTTCCCCATCCGCGACGCACGTGGCCGGACGATCGGTTTCGGCGGCCGCACGATGGGTGAGGGCGAACCGAAATACCTGAATTCGCCCGAGACGGTTTTGTTCCACAAGGGACGCGAGCTCTACGGTCTCTACGAAGCGCGGCAGGCGTTGAGGCACATCGAGCAGCTCGTCGTTGTCGAAGGCTACATGGATGCCGTCGCCCTCGCCCGCCACGGCATCGACTTCGCCGTCGCGACGCTCGGCACCGCGACGACGAGCGAACACCTGAACCGCCTGTTCCGGCTCACGGACAACGTCTGCTTTGCCTTCGACGGCGACCGCGCCGGCCGCAAGGCGGCATGGCGTGCGCTCGAGAATGCATTGCCGTTGATTCGCGAAGGCCGGCAGATTCGCTTCGTGTTTCTGCCGGAAGGCCACGATCCGGACTCTTTTGTCAACGAATTCGGTACCGATGCGTTCCTGGAAGCCCTGGACCGCGGCCTGGCGTTGTCCGAGTTCTTGATCGAAGAACTGGCCGGTCAGGTCGATATGGCCACCGTGGACGGCCGCGCGCGGCTCGCCGAACTGGCCCGTCCACTGGTGAACAAGATTCCAACGGGGGTCTACAAGGAATTGCTGCTGGAGAGCCTCGCAGAAGCGGTCGGGCTGACAGCTGCCAAGCTTGAAAAGATGCTTGGTGGTGACAAATCGGGTGAGCGACGCGTCAGGTTTCCATCGGGCCGGCGCGCGGCATCCCGGCATGGCCGGCGAACAGGCCAGCCATCGGTCGTGCGGCACGCCATTACGGTACTGCTCAATCACCCGCAGGCCGGCATGAAGCTCGACGTCGAGCAGATTGCCGGCGTGCAGCGCCCGGGGGTCGACCTTTTGCACGCGCTCATTGAAACCGTGCAGGAGGAACCCAATATAAACACAGCCGGGATTCTCGAGCGCTGGCGGCACCGTGAAAACGGGCCCCATCTGATGAAGCTCGCCGCCAGCGAAATGCCCGTCGAGGAGGATTTCGACGCCGCCGCGGAGCTAGCCGACTGCCTGCAGCAGCTTGCCCTCGCTGGCCGCAGGGAACGCGTCGAATTTTTGATCGAAAAACAGAGAGTTAGTGGTTTATCCGACGACGAGAAATCCGAGCTCAGGCAACTGTATTGAGTCTGGATCGGATTTCGCTGTTTTCGTATAATTAATCGTTTGTATTTGTTACCCGTAGGGGTTCGTGTCTTGACTGAAAAAAGCGCAGCGGTTGGCGTGAGCAAGCAGGCTCAGCAGCTGAAGGAATTAATTGCCCGGGGCAAGGAACAGGGGTACCTGACCTACAAGGAGGTCAACGACCATCTGCCCAACGATATCGTCGACCCGGAACAGATCGAAGACATCGTCAACATGATCAACGATATGGGAATCGCCGTGCATGAAAACGCGCCCGACCCCGAATCGCTGATCCTTTCCGACGCGGCTGCGACTGACGAGGATGCCGCGGAAGAAGCCGAGGCTGCGCTGGCCACGGTCGATGCCGAGTTCGGCCGTACAACGGACCCTGTCCGCATGTACATGCGCGAGATGGGCACGGTCGAGCTGCTGACGCGCCAGGGCGAAATCGAAATCGCGAAGCGCATCGAGGACGGCCTGAACCAGGTCAAGTATCACATGATGCATTTCCCGCCGACCGTCGAGCAGATGCTCGCCGTCGCCGATGCCGTACATGCGGGCGAGACCCGCATGCAGGACTTTGTCGTCGGCTTCATCGATCCAAACGAACCCGACGAGATCACGCCGCCCGCACCGAAGTCTGACGACGATGACGATGACGAAGTCGTCGACACGGGGCCGGACCCGGATGAGGTCAAGGCCCGCGTCCGCGTCATCAAGCGGCACTTCAACCGCTCGATGAAGTACCTCGGCAACTACGGGCTCAAGGACAAGCGCACGGTCAAGGCGCAGGCCGACGCTGCCGACCAGGTCATGGAACTGAAGCTGTCGCCGAAGCTCTTCGACGCACTCGTCAAGGGCCTGCGCGACATCGTGTCGGTCATTCGCAGCCAGGAACGCCTGGTCATGCGGATCTGCGTCCGCGATGCGGGCATGCCGCGCAAGGACTTCCTGTCGAGCTTTCCGAAAAGCGAGACGGACCTCAACTGGATCGACAAGCACATCCGCGCCAAGCGCAAGCATTCGTCCGTGCTTGCCAGGCTCAAGGACGACGTCCTGCGCGCCCAGCGCAAGCTCATAGCCGTCGAGGAAATGACGCGGCTCAGCATCAGCGAGATCAAAGAGATCAATCGCCAGATGTCGATCGGCGAGGCGAAAGCGCGCCGTGCAAAAAAGGAAATGGTCGAGGCGAACCTGCGTCTCGTGATTTCGATTGCGAAGAAGTACACGAACCGTGGCCTGCAGTTCCTGGACCTGATCCAGGAAGGCAACATCGGCCTCATGAAGGCCGTCGAC